>Ga0187874_10000325_pt1 | contig 61193 bp, 59 predicted proteins | sample June2016WEW_16_1_3_FD_132993 | JGI IMG/M metagenome (GOLD analysis project Ga0187874, IMG submission 132993) | Peatland microbial communities from SPRUCE experiment site at the Marcell Experimental Forest, Minnesota, USA - June2016WEW_16_150 | ecosystem: Environmental > Terrestrial > Soil >... | reverse complement strand
TCTGGTTTCGCCCTCTCTTGGCGGCATCTCCTCTGTTCCTATCACGATTTTGCTTACTTTCAGGTCTTTTAGGAAGCGATTTCTCGTTATTTCAGCTGCGTCAACAGCTGTAGTTATTGCTTGTCCTCTGGCCTTCAATGTTATATCTTTAGCATCGCTCGCCGACATGCCTGTAATAATCGCTAGAACATAATCCATCGGCATTTTCTTTCCAACGAAAACGATTCTCGATTTTTCCGACATTTTCCATAACTCCTTCCATCATTGATTGTAACGTGTAACGTTGTCGTGTTCTCTCATCTCAACAACAGAACGCTACAGCTATGTTACGCAAACTTACTTATAAAGCGATTAAACAACAGAGCAGCCCTTCATGGAAGGACTTGGGAACTCAAGCATATCGCACGTATTTTCCAAGGGACTCTCGAAATACAATGGCCATTGCTTCTTTTCTATAACAACGTGGCTGTGTCAGGCCACATTGATAGACTTTTGTAGCTCTTTTTTTTACGTGCTATATTAGTTTGCAAGGGAGCGCTTCGTTAATAATTCTGCCAACATGCCAATTGACTGCAACACCGCCGATTCACTGAGCATTTCAATAGCATGTAAGCGATGCTTTATCAGTTAGTAACTTCATTAGTAGCTGAAATATCATCCTCATAGGAAACCGAAAAAGTGGTTGAGCCAGAAGTATACTTGATGAGACAGAAAATTGCCTACTTCTCAATGGAAATTGGGCTGTCGAACAACATTCACACATACAACGGAGGTTTAGGGATTCTCGCCGGGGACACGATAAAATCAAGTGCAGATTTGAAAGTTCCTTTGGTGGGAATTACGTTGGTTAGCAAGAAAGGACATTTCAGGCAAGAGATAACCAGTGAAGGAAAACAAGTAGAACACCCCGACCCGTGGGAACCCTCAGAACATATGCAGCTGCTTTCCACGGAGGTTAAGGTGCAAATTCAGAAAAGAGATGTTCGCATCAAGCCTTGGCTCTACAATGTAAAGAGCCAAACAGGCGGGGTTGTTTCTGTCTACTTTCTCGACACCGATATAGAAGGGAACAATCCTGAGGATAGGGAGATTACTTCCTTTTTGTATGGCGGGGATGAAAGATACCGCCTCAAGCAAGAGATTGTTCTTGGAATCGGCGGTGTAAGAATACTGGACGCCCTGGGTTTAAACGTTCGAAAATACCACATGAACGAGGGCCATTCCAGCCTCCTTGCTCTTGAGCTGCTACAAAAAAATGGAATGGACACCGACAAGGTCAGAAGCCTATGCGTGTTCACCACGCACACTCCTATCGACGCAGGGCACGACAAGTTCTCCTACGATCTGGTTCGAGAAGTGCTAGGAGAACCCGTATCCCTCAATGTCCTGAAAAAACTCGGCGGGCAAGAAAAATTAAACATGACGCTTCTCGCCCTCAACCTAAGCAATTATCATAATGGTGTAGCCAAGAGACACCGAGACTCTGCAAGAGCGATGTTCCCAGGATATGAAATATGCGCCATCACAAATGGCGTCCATTCGTACACTTGGACCTGTAAGAGCTTTAGGAATCTGTATGACAAGTATTTTCCAGGATGGGAAAATGAACCCGATTTGCTTGAAAGAGCAGACGGGATCCTCGATGAAGATGTTTGGCGAGCCCATGTGGAAGGAAAGAAGGTGCTGATTGACTACGTCAACAAGATAACAAATGTCGGTTTGGACTATGACACCTTGACGTTGGGATTTGCGCGAAGAGCAACAGGCTATAAAAGGGGGGACTTATTGTTTTCAGACCTGGAAAAACTGAAAAGGGCAAATGGAAAAGGCAGGATCCAGTTGATCTTTTCTGGAAAAGCCCATCCCAGAGATGATTCTGGCAGGATACTGATCGAACAGATATTTGGCTGCACGCAGGAGCTGAAGGGCGAGATAAAGATTGTTTATTTGGCAAACTACGACATGGACCTCGCGGCCAAATTGGTTTCGGGGGTTGATGTCTGGCTAAATACTCCTCTGCGGCCCCTAGAGGCCTCGGGCACAAGTGGAATGAAGGCGGCCCACAACGGTGTCTTAAACTTCGGCGTCTTGGACGGTTGGTGGATCGAAGGTTGGATCGAGGGCGTTACAGGTTGGGCAATAGGACCACGCTCGAACGAGAATTTTTCAGTGGAAGAATGCCGCAGAAGAGAACTGGATGATCTCTACAATAAGCTAGAAAACGTAATTGTTCCGATGTTCTATAGCAGGAGAGGCGAGTGGATAGAGATGATGAAGAATTCAATTGGGAAAATCGCTTACCACTTTAACAGCCATAGAATGGTGGAAAGTTACGCAACTGAGGCTTACCTATGATTAAAATTGGGGCTAAATCAACACCTTAGCAAACACCCGCGCTATCCCAAAAAGCGATCGATAGTCTTCGGAATTAGTCTTCCCACTCAAATGTCCTCTCTTGCTCCAGTCGCTCTGTCTTGGTTGATGTTTTAAGCATATGAGGCATGGAACTTGCCTAGCCGAAGAATGTTGCTGCTATGTCGTAAAGCTTAGAATCAATCGTTTTCCGCTTGCCGATAACGTCTTTCAAGGGCACAGAGACCATGGCGTTTCCTTGGATGGCAACCATCTCGCCGAATCTGCCCTCGTGCACTAGGTCAATCGCAGCGATTCCAAATCGTGTAGCTAAAACCCTGTCAAATGCGTTCGGAGATCCACCGCGTTGAAGATGCCCCAGAACCACTGCCCTAGTTTCAATGTTTTCGAACCTCTTCTCTATTTCCTTTCCTATGTAGTAACCCACCCCGCCAAACCTTACGTGCCCAAACTCGTCTACCCCGCTACTATAAACTATCTCTTCGCCCCCCTTTGGTTTAGCGCCCTCAGCGGCGACAACTATGCTGAAGTTCCTACCGCGTTTTTGCCTCTTCCTGATGCATTCGCAAACTTCTTCAATGTCGAAGGGCTTCTCAGGAATTAGAATGACGTCTGCCCCTCCAGCAATCCCTGCCTCCAAGGCGATCCAACCAGTGTATCTACCCATAACCTCAAGGATTATCACCCTGTGATGCGATTCTGCCGTTGTATGAAGCCTGTCAAGTGCTTCACAAGCAATTGCAACCGCCGTTTGAAAACCAAAGGTATAGTCCGTGCCAACCAGGTCGTTGTCGATCGTTTTGGGGACTCCGACGACGGGCAGCCCCATTTCGTATAGTTTATAGGCTACGCCAAGCGTATCCTCTCCGCCTATTGCGATGACCGCTTCAATGCCGTGCTCGGAAACGTTTCTCAGAATACGCTTTGTTCCATCTCCGCTCTTGAACGGATTGGTCCTCGATGTGCCTAGTATTGATCCCCCCTTAGGGAGCATGCCTACGAGGGTCTCCAAGTCTAACGGGATGAATTCACCTTCGACTAATCCTCTCCAGCCGTCTTTAATGCCCACAGTTTCATATGCGTAGTCTTGAATTGCCTTTCTAACGATGGCTCTCAGGACGGCGTTGATCCCAGGCGCGTCTCCCCCGCCGCTCAATATGCCAACTTTTATCTTATCTTCTCCCCCTTTGCTACTAGCATTTCTGCCTCCTCAACAAAGTGTAGCTTGCTACTATTATAGATAGGAGTCGCTGGACATTAATTCAACGAGTTATGAGTACGAAAATTGGATTTGAACATTTTTGTATAATGGGTTCCCGTCAGGTCCGCCGTAGGTATCTTGTTACTACGGGTAAGCATTTGGCCTCAAAAAAAGACGGAGTTCGCGGGAGAAATAAGCTGGAGTTAATCTTTCTTTCGAGGAAGATTCCCGGAGTATTCACAAGGTTGAAACGGGTTATTGATAGGTTTTATACCTGTCACTTGTTTCTTTGCTCACTCTGATTTTTCCTAAACCACCGTTGTGTGCGCTCAACACGAATTGCAACGTACTTTCCTTGAAAAATTCTCTAAATTGATTTCCACATTTAGTACACTTATACATTTTAACTCGGAATCGCCCAAAGCTCCATTCCTTATCAGGTTCTTTCACATGGGCTGTACAATTTGGACACTTCGGCATAACTTTCAACCTACTAGGCTAAAAGGCAAAATGACTATATATACCCATTTTAGACGCTAATTCTAAAGGCTCAATTTGCCTCTCCAACGAAGGGTAATTCAAACCTTAGTGGCGAATTTAGAGTACGACCCGTCTTATCCTCTGTTAGGGGCAAGTTTGAATTGTCGTCTTTGTTTTTTTCCGCGAGATCTGCGTGGCCCTGTTTCCGTTTCATTGAGCTTCGCAGTTACTTTTTTGTTCTTCTCACCCGTGTACCGTCTCACTTCTTTTACGGGAGAGGTTTGTGGCTTTGTTTCTTGCTCACTAGTCTTCGCACTCTCTTTTTCACTCATGTTCTTTCACCTCAGCTATTCGGGTTTTCTATTTTTGGAACAAAATAGTTAGTGAAAATTATGTACTTTTAGGACTGAATCCGTTAAGGCTTTAGTTCTCTGTCTTCACTGTAGTCTCTGTCCTCGTGGACTTCCTCTTCAGCTTCGTCTTCGTTTTCTTCTTCAGCTTCGCTTGCTTCTTCGTCTTCTTCAATTGCTCTATCTTCTGCTTCGCCTTTTGGCGGATAAGCCTTATCCAACCAAACTTCAAACTGTGTATTGCTTTCAGAGCTAGAAAAAGCCCATTCGCACAATTCACTAATGACTTTGCCAACGTCAATTTCATGGTCGACAGCTAAACATTTCAAAAACTCTTCCCAATTTGCAGGTAAAGACACTGAAGAACTACCCATTTAAAACGATCTCCACTATCTTGTTACTGCCAAGTTATATTTAAGCTTCAAACACGCTTGAGAATTTACGCTTTCGAATTTTACTTTAGCCCTTTTTTAGTCAGTGATACCCAAAATTCTCTAAAAAGTTCAAGTAAAACTGCTCGAAAAGTCAGCGCTGACCTAATTCAATTTACCTTTATTGTTAATTAACGAAGGGACACCAGAAATGTTTCTATCTTTGCTCTTTTAACAATTGCAGCCGGTTGGCGACTTCTTTAGAAATTTTTTCTAAACCTGCCGCTAATTCTTCACGGTCGACTTCATCTAAAGGGTACCATTTCCCTTCCTTATCGATGAACACAAGTTCCAATTTTCTAACCATTATTTTCACCTTATTAATCAAATGCTTATTTGTTCACTAACAGCTTAAAACTTTTCTTACACATTACCATCAACCAAGGAAAACGTAACTTGCTTGAATTGCCATTCTAAAAAGGGACTTTCCAGCTAGATTGCCCATAACGACACCCTTCCGGTGGGATGTTCGAGGCTAACTGGCTTTCCCTGCGCCTTTTACCTAGGCACTCTTAAAATATTGTTATTAGGCTTGAGGAGGGGCGACTTCATTCTTTATTCTTTTTTGTCGATCCATGTTTTTACTGCTTCTTGAACAGCTCGGGATAAGTCGCCTTTTTTGCCCCCGAATTTTTCTACTGTTTTTAATCTTAGTTGCTTTTCTAGCTCATTTGAGATGTCAACATTGATGCGGCCCATTTTATTCACTTGTTTTTATTGCACGCTTTGCGTGTCATATATTTTTGAAATAAGCGAATCGCCAATTTCCAAATTTCGCGTTTATTTTTGTCATTTTTTTCCACCTGATTCACTTATTCATGTAACATACTATATGCATACACGCTTATAAGCGTATGTGTTTAAGTACTAAAGAATTTAGGCGAATAAGTACAGTAGTGTGCCTTTCTAATGTTGAATGGTTGCCAGCCTAAGCGGTTATAATGTTCCTTTCCTTTACATGAATTGAGGCTTTCAGATTGCCAGTGTTTATTTGTACAGTGTGCAGTCATAGAGTAAGGAGTGAGTTTGAGGTTTCGTGCATCGGTGACGTCAAGCGTGGAGAAGACTCCTGAGCTGTGCGGTAAGCTCGTGATTGAAATAATCGACGACTAGACAATAGGTAGAGAATTTCGGTATCCGATATGATTTCATATCGTTTAGCTGTTATTTTGGGCTATCCGATACAATTTTATATCGTTTGTAAGTAGGGCGTTCGCTCTATTGTTTTTGAATTTTGTTGGTTTTGGTGTGCACTCACATACCTTTATTTTGCTTCATGCTTTAGGCTAACGTGAGGAATTCTTTTGGTCCAACAAACCAGCCAAACCTATGAAGAGCATCAACCTATCGAAGCCAAAGCTCCAAAAAAATACGTTTTCCTTTTCCAAGAAGGCAACGGGAAAGAAAAGAAGCTGCTGGGGGGAAAAGGAGCGGGACTTTGCGAAATGACCCAGATAGGTTTGCCTGTTCCGCCTGGATTTGTGATAACTACGCAAACATGCCTTGAATATTTTGACAACGGCTTCAAATTTCCACAAGGACTCACAAATCAAGTAAGGCAGGCAATGGCTGAAATTGAAAGAGCCATGAGCTTGGGTTTTGGAAACCCAGAGAAACCGCTTCTGGTTTCAGTGCGCAGTGGAGCAGCAATTTCTATGCCTGGGATGATGGATACCATACTGAACCTTGGCATAAACGACATCACCGTTCAAGGGCTCATAAGCCGAAGTGTAAATGAACGGTTCGGCTGGGATTCTTACAGGCGGTTCATCTCGCTTTTCGGCACCATAGTCCTAAACATAAGCGACGAACAATTTCACTTGGCAATGGAGCGGCTTAAGGAAGAACGAAAAGTAACCCAGGACATGGAGCTTACATCGCTGGACATGCAAGAACTAGTTAACATTTTCAAGCAGATAATCATAGACAACACTGGCAAACCAATCCCGCAAGATCCATATGAACAGCTTTTCATGGCGATAGAAGCAGTATTCGCATCTTGGAACGGCAAAAGAGCCCAAGATTACCGACGAGAATTCAAAATCACCCCCAAAATAGCCAATGGCACAGCAGCCAACGTGCAAACCATGGTTTTTGGCAACATGAGCGGAAACTCTGCCACTGGAGTTGCCTTCACAAGAGACCCAAGCACAGGCGAGAACGTGCTTTTCGGCGACTACCTTGACAGGGCACAAGGCGAAGACATCGTAGCAGGAATCCGAACGCCTAAGCCTATCTTGGAAATGAGACAAACTATGCTGGACATGTACAGGGAACTTTTGAAGGTGCGCGAAACTTTGGAGCATCATTTCAGGGAAGTGCAAGACATGGAGTTCACCATTGAAGAAGGCAAACTCTTCATGCTTCAAACGCGCAACGCGAAAATGAACGTTGCAGCAAACCTTAAAACTTCAGTTGACATGGTAAACGAAGCCTTAATCACCAAGGAAGAAGCGTTGCTTAGGCTAGATGCGTCACAGCTAACGCAGTTAATGTATTGTCAAATTGACCCAAACAACACCGTTGTACCTGTGGCTGTTGGTTTAGGTGCTTCTCCTGGTGCAGCTTCGGGCGAAGTAGTTTTTGACGCAGACGAAGCTGAGAGGCAAGCCAAAGCGGGGAAAAAGGTCATCTTGCTTAGGGAACAGACAAAGCCTGAAGACATTCACGGTTTCTTTGCTGCTCAGGGCATTTTGACTTCGGTCGGCGGCAAAACCAGCCACGCCGCGGTTGTGGCTAGAGGTATGGGTAAACCATGCGTTTCTGGAGCTGGCGACATCAAAATTAGCCATGTTGAAAACGTCGCTTATGTTGGCGGCAACAGAATTGTGCAAGGTACAGTCGTCACTATCGATGGCGCTTCTGGCAAGGTTTGGCTTGGCGAGATCCCAATGGTTGAACCAGAAATCTCTGAGAATATGAATAAGATATTGGAGTGGGCGGATGATTTTCGAAGGCTTGGAGTGCGAACGAACGCTGATACACTTTTAGATGCTGAGAAAGCTCTGAGGTTTGGCGCTGAAGGCGTCGGCTTGTGCCGTACCGAGCGTATGTTTAATGCTGCTGACCGCATCGGGCTGTTTCAGGACATGATTTTGGCAGATAACCCTGAGGAACGGCTTGCTGCTTTGCGCCGTCTTTTGCCATTGCAGAAGGATGATTTTAAAGAGATTTTGCGGGTTATGCGAGGTTTCCCAGTTACGATTCGTTTGCTTGATCCGCCCTTGCATGAGTTTTTGCCTTCTGAGGAGGCGATTGAAAGAGAAATTGAAACTTTGCAGAAGTGTCAGGAAGCATTGGGTAATGTATGCAGGTTGCCTCAGGTGCTCCGCGATATTGACCCTTCGCTTCAATCTGTTTTAGCTGAGGATGACCATATGCTTTCGAATCTTGCAGAGCTGCAATCTTCTGAGTTAAAGAAGAAATTGGATACTTTGCAGAAAATCCGTACTTTAAGGGAGGTTAATCCGATGCTTGGTCACCGTGGTGTGCGGTTGGGGATTACTTATCCCGAGATTTATGAGATGCAGGTTGAAGCGATTTTGCTTGCGGCTGGCGAACTGATTAAGGAAACTGTTCCTGTGAAGGTGGAGATTATGATTCCGCAGGTTTGCACAAGTCAGGAGCTTAAGCGCGTGTACGGCTTAATCCGCAGGGTTGAACGAAGAGTAAAGGACCGGCTGGGAATAACTATCCCATACTCGGTCGGCACCATGATTGAGGTGGTCCGCGCTTGCATGCGGGCTGGAAGGTTAGCTGAGCTGGCTGAATTCTTCAGTTTCGGCACTAATGATTTGACGCAGGCAACGTTTAGTTTTTCAAGAGAAGACGCTGAAAACAAGTTTTTGCCCTTCTATAATGAGCATAAGATTTTGCAGGATAACCCGTTTGAAATTTTAGATGTAAAAGGTGTTGGCAGGTTGATGGCTATCACGGTTGAGTGGGGACGCAAAACAAGACCTGACCTCAAAATTGGAATATGCGGTGAACATGGAGGAGAACCATCATCAATCGAGTTCTGCCATAGGATAAACTTGGATTATGTCAGTTGCTCACCTTACAGGGTTCCAGTCGCAAGATTGGCGGCTGCACAAGCCAGCATTAAAGAGAAAAAGGGCATGATAAAACCATTCCAATAAACTACCCTCTTTTTGCAGTGTAAAGTGGTAAACTAATAGGATACCCCTCCCTATTCATTATTATATTGTGTAGTTGTCGCCTGTTTTGCTTTCTTCCGGCACATAAAATGATGAGCAAAGCTTGCAGAAATCAATTGTCACTTCATCCCATGTTGTTTCTTGGTTTGCGAGGCGTTTGGCGGTTTCTTTTGCTTCAGCTTGGATTCTGGGCAAGACGTCGGTGAATTGTTGGGTGCTTTTGATTGCGCGTTTGGAGTTTATGTATTGGCTTACTGCTGCTTGGGTTGTTTTGAGTTTTTTTGCCGCTTCAACCTGTGTTAAATGGTAAGTGTTAATGAGTTCTTTGGCAACAAGGGACCTGAAGACGGGAAGTACGAATTTTCCTATGGTTTCGCATCGAGCACTCATTTTGATTCCGCAAATATAACAGCTTTATACTTAATAAATTGGACGCTGAAAGCACGACTGGGCTGGCTTGTGGTGGGCATTAGGAGGAGAAGGGTATCAATTTTGTTATTGAATTTCTCCATCAAAATTGGATGAAGTAGGGCATTTTGCTAAATCATTCTTAGCAAATCTGCCTTGGTAATTATGCCTATTACTTCGCCTTTTTTTGAAACCAAAACAGCCGAGTAAGTTTGCAGAAGGCTCGATATTAACGCTAATGGCGCGTCTTCGTTTATTTGTGGAAATGCTTCTTCCATGATTTCCTCGGTCGGTAACTTGGAAATCTCATCAAGGTCTTTTCCCGCCATAATTTGGTGCAGGATAGCTTTTTCTGATATGCTGCCAACGGAATGTTTGTCATCGAAGACTGGTATCTGTGAGTAACCATGTTCCTTCATTATTTTTACCACTTTTGATATGGGCTCGTCTTTTTGGACTGTGACAACGTTTTTGTGGAGCACTTTGCCCGCTTGAACTTTTGTTTTGAACTCTAATCGGTCCAGCACGTCGAATATTGTTTTTACTTTGGTGTAGGATGAGTCGATGGTTCCTGCTTCCAGTTTGGCGATTAGGGATTGGCTTACGCCTGCCATTTTGGCTAGTTCTGATTGTTTTAGGCCTAGTTGGCGTCTGCGTTTTGCAATGTCGTCTAAGGTTGGGAACATGGTTTAGTAATTGGTTGCGTGGGGTAATATTCTTTTTGGAATATTTTTTGCAAAAACCAATATAACGCCGTTATGCAGTTATGCCTATAAAAGGTGAAAAGCAAAACGGCACCAAAAAAACTTGACACTCTCGCAATCCACGCTGGACAAGAAACAGCTGACCCAGCAACAAACGCAAGAGCAGTCCCAATATACCAAACAGCCTCATACATGTTCAAAAGTACAGAGCATGCAGCAAACCTGTTTGCCCTAAAAGAACTAGGAAACATTTACACTCGAATAATGAATCCCACAACCGACGTTTTCGAGAAAAGAGTAGCTGCAATCGAAGGCGGAACCGGCGCACTCGCCGTAGCCTCAGGACAAGCAGCCATATCACTCGCACTACTGTCAATAACGCAGGTTGGTGACGAAATCGTCGCAGCAAACAACCTCTACGGAGGAACCTACGAACTCTTCCATTATACCTTCCCCAAACTTGGCAGAACCGTAAAATTCGTGGATTCCACAAAACCAGCAGAATTCAAAAAAGCCATAACCCCCAAAACACGTGCAATCTACGCTGAAACAATAGGCAATCCAAAACTTGACGTGCCCGACTTCGAAGTCATCGCCAAAATAGCGCACGATGCAGGAATCCCCTTGGTCGTTGACAATACTGTGGGCGTGGGCTTAGTTAAACCGATAGATTATGGCGCTGATATAATCGTTGACTCTGCCACAAAATACATAGGCGGACACGGAACCAGCATAGGCGGCGTAATCGTTGACAGCGGCAAATTCAAATGGAACAATGGAAAGTTCCCAGAATTCACCCAGCCAGACCCAAGCTACCACGGACTCAAATACTGGGATACCTTCGGAAACTTCCCAGGCTTAGGAAACGTCGCATTCATCTTCAAAGTACGCGTACAATTACTGAGAGATTTAGGAGCAACCTTGAGTCCGTTCAACTCTTTCTTGTTCCTACAAGGCTTAGAAACACTGCCGCTCAGACAACGCAAACACTCCGAAAACGCACTAAAAGTTGCAACTTACCTCAAGACCAATCCGCTAGTCAGGTGGGTTAACTATCCAGGTTTACCTGATAACCCGAACCACAAAATAGCCGAAAAATACCTAACAAACGGCTATGGCGGTCTCATCGGCTTCGGCATAAAAGGCGGTTTAGAAGCAGGCAAAAAATTCATCGAATCAGTCCAACTACTCTCGCACCTAGCAAACATTGGCGACGCAAAAAGCTTAGTTATCCATCCAGCGTCAACGACACATCAACAGTTAACCTCTGAGGAACAGAAGGCAACAGGAGTAACTCAAGACTACATCAGACTATCAGTTGGCATAGAAGACCCTGAAGATATCATTGAAGACATAGAGCAAGCGTTACAAAAATCAGCGAAGCCTTAAGCCTTCACCAATTTTTTGGAGGCAATACATTTAGCAACAATTAACCAAGCTCTTCAAGACTCTGAAATAAAGCACTTTACATTCGCTAACCCACCGGAGGAACTAGCTCTTGAATCAGGCGAGAAACTTGGTCCAATAACGCTTGCCTACGAAACTTACGGCGAACTCAACGCTCAAAAATCAAACGCAATTCTTGTGCTTCATGCACTCAGCGGTGACGCCCATGCAGGTGGAGCCAACGGCTGGTGGGACAGCTTAATTGGTCCAGGTAAAGGCTTAGACACAAACAAGTATTTTGTAATCTGCTCCAACGTTATCGGCGGCTGCCGAGGTTCCACTGGTCCCTCTTCCATTAATCCGAAAACTTACCGACCCTACGGCACCGACTTTCCCCTAATTTCGATTGGCGACATGGTGAACACTCAAGTTCGCTTAATTGACCATTTAGGCATAGAGAAACTTCTCTCCGTCATCGGCGGCTCCATGGGCGGCATGCAAGCTCTCCAGTGGATGGTTTCCTACCCTGAGAAAATACGGTCTGCCATACCAATCGCAACAACATTGAAGCATACGCCCCAGCAGATAGCGTTCAACGAGGTTGGCCGCCAAGCAATCATGGCTGATCCCGACTGGAAGAAGGGGCATTATTATGGCTCAAAGGTTCCAGCGAAAGGCTTAGCCGTAGCACGAATGATTGGGCACATAACCTACATGAGCGATGCTTCAATGGCTGAAAAATTCGGAAGACGCCTTCGAGAAGACAAAGAACCCTTCAAGTTCGGCGCAGAGTTTGAGGTTGAAGGCTACTTGCATTATCGAGGCGACAACTTTGTTAAACGATTTGATGCCAACTCGTACCTCTACATTACCAAAGCCATAGATTACTTCAACATTCTCAACGGAAAAAACCTTGCCAACATCTTTAGCGGGTTAAAAGCAAAAGTGCTCGTAATATCCTTCAAATCAGACTGGTTATACCCATCGTATCAGTCTCAAGAAATCGTGAAAGCCTGCAAACTGGCAGGAGTTGACACCACTTACTGCGAAATAAACTCAACTTACGGTCACGACGCATTCCTTCTAGAAACAGAGCAAGAAACCCAGTTAATCAAACATTTCCTCAACACAGCTTCAAATGGACATAACGGCGGTGCACAATGAAGCAGGCAACGATAAAAACAGAGCACAAAATCATCCTAAACTGGATTAGCAAAGACGCTTCCGTGCTGGACCTTGGATGCGGCGACGGAGAACTTTTAGCTCTCCTCATAAACGAAAGGCAGGTGCATGCGCAGGGAATAGAACTAAGCGAAACAGCCATTCATCGATGCGTAGCCCAAGGATTAAGCGTTTTTCAACAAGACATAGACACAGGCCTCTCGGAATACGCTGACAACTCATTTGACTACGTTATACTAAACCAGACACTGCAGCAAGTGAAAAAACCAGACTTTGCCTTGGAAGAGGCTTTGAGAGTTGGAAAGAAGGTTATTGTCGGCTTCCCCAATTTTGTGCAAGCTTCAGCGAGACTCCAAATATTCTTCAAAGGAAGAGTCCCAGTAACAAAAGCACTGCCCTACGAGTGGTATGACACACCAAACCTACATTTCTTAGGCATTGCAGACTTCAAGAATTACTGCAAAAAAAGAAACATTCACATCGCAGACTCAGCATTTATCAGAAAAAATAGAAAAATCACGCTTTTTCCTAATTTGTTTGCAGAAATTGGGCTGTTTCTTTTATCGTCATAAGAAAAATTTTTTGAACTTTCACTTTGAAGTTGTTTTTCAGGCAACTTGAGCCAGAAATGGTAGTGCAGAAAAGTCATCCGTCTGCTTTAATGGTGTTTTCCCTGAAAACCAGATAGGAATTTTCTGATTCTTGGAGTGATGAACCTAACGAACAAGTAAAAGACGAACACGATGCTTGTTATGAAGAAGCTCACCGGGTACGGCTCATAAAAAGCGATAAAGAGCCCCAGCCACGTTGCTATCAGAGCAATAGCAACAGAAATAATTATGACCTGCCGTGGTCGTTTTGCCAATTGCTGAGCGGTCGCGGCTGGCGTGACCATCAATGAGAAGATGAGAAGGACACCAACTACTTGGACCGCAATCGACGTCGCGACCGCGACTAGAAGCATGAAAATTATGCCGAGCAAAAGTACGGGCATTCCTTTTGCTTCCGCCACGTCTTCATCGAGCGATGCAAACAGGAGGGGTCGATATACCGCCGCGATGAGAAACAGAATTATCACGCCGGCAACGAGGGTCAGAAGGACATCGCTGAAACTGATGCCCAGTATTTCTCCAAACAAGATGGAGTACGCCTCGGTTGCATAGCCAGTGTAGAGGCTGATGAACAACACGCCTAGGCCGAGCATGAATGCGAGAACTGTTCCGATCTGGACGTCACGCTGTGCCGCGCGCCGGCCAAGAGCGGCTATCCCAAGTCCGCCCACGCTTGTGAACAGGAGAAGACCGTAAACTGGGCTGACTGCGAATAATACGGCTGCCGCTGCCCCAGAGAAACCGATGTGGGAGAGCGCGTGCGCGGCGAATGATGAACGGCGCAACACAACGAAATAGCCGACAATGCCTGCGATGATTGCGACTACTGTTCCTGCCTCGAAGGCGTGCTGCATGAACTGGTATTGAAGCATCTGTTGCAGGTCGATCCATGGATTAATGTTGAAGGTCATTCTGGTTGGCACCTGTGGTAATCTTCAATGCCTACAATTCCAATGTTGCCTCTGGAGTCTCTGAGAACCTCAACGTGGACTTCGAACAAAGCCGAGAGACACTCTGACGTCAGGACCTCTTGCGGCGTGCCGGTCGCCACCTTGCCGTTGGCGATGTAGACCACCTTATCGAGATACGGCAAAAGAGGGTTGATGTTATGGGCTATCAGCAGCGCAGTCACGTTGCGCGATTGAACCACCCTGTTTATAAGCTGTAGCAATTCTCTCTCGCGCCTCATGTCAAGATTCGATAACGGCTCATCGAGCAACAGGACAGAGGGGTTGCTTACCAGCGCCTCGGCCAGAAATATCCTCTGCAGTTCTCCGCCTGACAACACGCCGAGAGAACGATGAGCCAAATCTGTTGCTCCAACGGCTTCCAGCGCGTCGAGAGCGGCTTGGCGGTCTTTTTGGGAGAACAAGCCCAGACCCCACTGTTTGCCGGAGAATCCCAGTCGCACAAGTTCAAGAGATTCAACATTCGTTTCACCGTCGAATATGTGACGCTGAGGCACATAACCAATCTGCGAATTGCCACGTTTGGGCGCTGCATCGAATATCTTGATCATGCCGCTGACGGGTGGCTGCAAACCAAGAAGCAAACGAAACAGAGTTGTCTTGCCCGCTCCGTTAGGACCGATAACCGCCACAAACTCGCCGCGATTGATTGCGAAACTGGCGTCTCGCCAAACTATATGGTCCGGGTAGCCGGCCACCAGATTCTTGGAAGTGATAATCTCGTACTGTGCAGTCATTGTTATTTCCCATGGGCTTGTTGGTTAAGTGCGTTCTGAAGAGCGATTAACTGCGAATTCATCCAGTCTTGGAACATGGCAGTCGGCGGCTGAACCGTCTCCGTTATTGGAACAATCGGAATGCCCTGTTGAGTAGCCTGCGCTTCGATGTTCTGAGTGAGCGGTGTCACCGTTTGTGAGTTGTAAACCAGCACTTTAATGGTTCCATTCTGGATAAGCTGCTGGAACTGCACGATACTCTGTGCCGGGGGATCGTTTCCTTCAGAGACGGCTTGCATAAATGCGGGAGGAGAGACGAGGTCGAGACCGGCGGCGTTCGCCAAATACACGAAGATACTCTCTGTAGATGCTACTTTCGTGCCTCCGAATTGTTGCTTTATCTCATCGATACGCCCGTTGTATACCGCAAGCGATGCGTTCAGTGCAGTATACTGCTGTGTATAGTATGCAGTGTTGGCTGGATCTATAGAAACGAGGTCTTTGTACATCGCATTTACTGTATCATTCACGTAATAAGGGCTGTACCAAAAGTGGGGATTGGCACCGATTGGCTGGTTTATGAGTTCTTGAACGTTCAAGACTACTTGATGTGGAGTATTGCTTGCTGATATAAGTTGTAGAGCCCAGGTATCATATCCGGCTCCGTTGACGATTACTAAACGGGCATTTGCAATTGCTATGGCGTCAGCGGCATTGCTTTCGTATTCGTGGGGATCAGCATTGGGGTCTGAAACGATGCTCAGCACATTGACATGTGTTCCGCCAAGCTGGGTTATCAGACTGCCCCAGAAATTTTCGGCAGCAACTACTTGTATCAGTCCACTAGAATTTGTAGTAGTGCCAGAAGGAGTCGCTGTTGGAGTTGGCGTTGAAGTTGGCGTTGTTTTATGGTTTGAGAGATAAACGCCTGCGAAGGCCCCCGAAGCAATTAAAACAACCAAAACGATTGCAACAATTACATACATTGTTTTCAGTATAGCCATAGCCTTTCTATATGTGCAATGAACTCAGAAGTTATTAAGTTTTACTCATTTTTTAATAACGGACTAACATAATAATGTTCTACGCGGTTTTTGGCGTTGAAACAAAACAGGAGAAAACCAAAACTACATCTTTTAGAAACAGCAACCTTCAAAGGCACATAAGTCAATGGGGTATCAGACGATTTATTAGTTAAACATCTTGTTACATTATGGATGTTGAGGCGAATTGCGTGGAAATAATTAGCGTATCACTGCCTGAGGAATTACTCAAAGAGTTGGACGGTGTTTTAGGTGAACAACACTCTGCGACAAGATCCGAAGTGATTAGGCAAGCTGTTAGAAACTACATTACAGAATACAACGAGCTAGACAACATCAAAGGGAATGTGATTGCTACCGTAACGGTTCTTTATGAGAAGACAGAGCAAAATGAAGAATTGTTCCATTTACAGCATGAATTTGGGGACATGATTGCGGCGTATCTACATTCGCATCTAACTGAAACAAGTTGTCTTGAGGTCATGGCAATAAAGGGACCCTCCGAGCGGCTCAAAAGCTTGATTGATGGGCTAAAGGCGAACAAGCCGGTTAAACAAATAAAATTCTCTATTATGATAGCTGACGAGACAGAATGATTAGTTGATCCCTCTTAGGGCTTTTTCTGTTTCACACCAAACTTTCACAAAGTTTACGAATGCCCTAGTGCTAACATCGTTTTTCTACCACTTTTTTCTAAATTTACAACTTTGCCTTTATCGTTAGATTCGATCGTCCACGTTTTTCCTAAACAAATCGCTCTTAACTGATTGCTTTCTATATTTTTATCCAAAGCAGAATACCCATAATTAAACCGTAGATCGCCAGCGCCTCAGCTAATGCCACAATCAAGAAACTTCTAAAGAAAGTGTCAGGTTTCTCCGCCAACGCACTGATGGCGGCGCTACCAACTGCGGAAATCGCGAGTCCAGCGCCTAACGCTGATAAGCCAATAGCTAGTCCAGCGCCGATTGCTAGGCCTATTGTATCGTACGGTCCAGTGGTTGTTGTTGTAGTCGTTTGAACTGTGGAAATTGTGAATGCCGCTGCTACTCCGATAAGAGGCAGAAACGCCAGCGGAAGCAAAAAAAGCAAAATTAATAGTTTGTTTTTCAAAGCAACCTAGCTCTCCAATAAAAACAACGCATGTCTAGGTATTAACTTTTTTCTTAGTTGCCTTCGCTTCATCGGTTTTAAGGGAGAGCTCGACAGCTTCGCCTATCTTGCTGGCTTCTTCTTTAAGTGCAATAGTTTCTTGCTGGATTTTCTTTATTTCATCTTCAGCCTCACGTTCTATGTTCTTGTTAAATTTCTTGTAGTCTTTTTCTAACTTGTCTTTTTTCGACATAGCTTTCATTTCTCACCGCTCTTATTTAACGACCAGAACAGGGCAAGGGGAGTATTCAATCACTCGTTCGGCGACGCTACCGATGAGAATTCTTTCTGCGCCTCTTAACCCGTAAGTGCCCATTACAATTAAGTCCATGTTTTGTTCCTTAGCTAAATGCACAATCTGGTCGAATGGTCTTCCTTTCGCAAGTAAAGAAGTAGCTTTAACGCTTTCTTTCTCCGCTAAGCCGAGAACATAATTGATGTGTCGTTGACCATCCTGCTTTAGCTCCCGTTCAACATCCTCGTGTTCGGTTACTTTGGAAATTTGGTCAAGAACAACATCATCAATCACATAAACGACCATGATTTGGGCATCAAGCATTTTGGCAATACTTATACCGTACTCTGCGGCACGCATGCTGTAATCTGAGCCATCTGTGGGAATCAAAATTTTTTGGATGTTTTTAAAATTCGAACTCATATTGTTTATGCTCCTTAATCATACGCTTAATTAGTTTAGTCCTAACAAACTCTTCGCGTTCCTTTTCTTCCAAAACAAGTTCAATCCGCTTGGTAATATTACGGTACATGGGGATAACGACATGATTCAACGCATTCACTCGGCGCTGAGTCCTTCGCACGTCGTAAGCAATCTGAAACGTAGTACCCTCAGCCCTAGCTAAATCAGCGATTAACTTCAGCACACTGTAGAATTGCTTAAACGCTTTATCTAGTTCCGCGCTAGTATTGGCAAAACCGTAATCCGGTTTCACATCAAGTTCACTTTGAAACTCTACAATGGGAACAACCACGCCCATGATACTTTTGAAATCCAAGATGAAATCAGCTTCTAAACTTGAGCCCATAGCCACGTTGGCAATAGTCTCCGAACCCTTAGCCATATTCGCCTCCTTTAGACCTTGGTAAGCCTTCGCCAGAGCTTCCAATAACTCCTCACGAATTTTTTCAGCCTCATAAATGCTGTTTCTTAGCTCACGGAGCAAAATGTCACGTTTACGTTCAAGTACATCGCGTCCAGAAATTGCTAGACGCAATGTCTTTTTTGTTTGTATCAGATTAATTCTTGTTGGACTAACGTTTTCAAAAGACACTCTATCACTTTACCTCGCTAACAATTTTTGGAAAATACTTCTTAATGAATTCAGGGTGTATGCTTGTTAATTCTTCCTCCGGCAAAATTGCCAGCGTATCCCAAGCAATCGAAAGTGTCTGCTCAATTGACCGGTTCTCGTTTCTACCTTGATTAATAAGCGTCCGCTCTAAATGCTCGCCAAAGCGCAAGTAATCTTTGTCCATGCTTCCTAACCCTTCTTCGCCGATAATTGTCGCCAGAGACTTCACTGCATTATACTGCGCGTAAGCTGAATATAATTGACTTGCAACATCAGCGTGATCTTCTCGTGTGCGATCTTTACCTATGCCATCTTTCATCAATCTGGAAAGACTCGTTAAAATATTGATTGAGGGGTAAATGCCCTCCTTCTCCAAAGCGCGAGACAAAACAATTTGCCCTTCGGTAATATAACCCGTAAGGTCAGGAATAGGATGCGTGATATCGTCATTTGGCATGGTCAAAATGGGCATCTGCGTGATTGAACCCTTCTTTCCCGCAATTCTACCTGCCCGCTCATACAAACTTGCAAGATCACTGTACATGTAACCTGGATAACCCTTTCTACTAGGCACTTCCTCCATCGAAGCGCTAACCTCACGTAGGGCTTCGCAGTAATTCGTCATATCAGTCAAGAGCACAAGCACATGCGAATCCTGATCAAACGCCAAATACTCCGCCAAAGTCAAACCAGCTCTGGGTGTGATGATTCGCTCCACAGGCGGATCCTCAGCCAAGTTAAGGAACATCGCTATGTTTTTTATTGCGCCAGTTTCCTCGAAGCTTTTTTGGAAGAAAGCTGCGTCATCGTGCTCAAGTCCCATTGCGATAAAGACGATGTAGAATTCTTCACCTCCACCGCGAATCTGCGCTTGTCTTACTATCTGGGCGGCAAGATCATTGTGAGATAAGCCTGGACTGCTGAAAATTGGAAGCTTCTGTCCTCTCACGAGGCTGCATAAACCGTCGATTGCAGATATGCCTGTCTGGATTAAGTCCCTTGGATATTCTCGGGCAGTAGGATTCAACGGGTAACCGTTAACGTCGCGTTTTTCTTCCGTGAAAAACCTTGGATGACCGTCAATGGGTTCGCCGAAACTGTTCATTATGCGCCCAAGCATCTCTGTGGATACAGGCACTTCTAGTGATCTTCCGAGAAATCGAGTACGCGTTTCCGAAGGCGATAAGCCCGTCGTGCCTTCGAAGACTTGGACGGTTACGGCTTTCTGAGTTACCTCAATAACTTTGCCTAGGCGTGTTTCTCCAGTGGGCGTTTTCACCGCTACAAGTTCATCGTAACCCACTTCTCGCACGTTCTCTACTACGATTATTGGACCAGAAATCGAGGCTACGCCTTTATACTCTAATCCTGTGTCTGCCATGCGCTTTACCTCAAACTTGCCTCCAACTGTTCGAAGAGCTGAAGCATCCGTCTCTCCAAATCATCTAAAAGATTAACTTTATCGTTTGCCACTGAAATCTTCATGCGCATAATTTCCTCTATGATAGGCAACTGAGTAACCTTGAAAATTGGTGCACCCTTACTTACAACACGTTCAGCCAATCTATGGAAATCTACAATTATCTTTAGCATTTTGAACTGTTTTTGCGGGGAGCAGTAAGTGTCCACTGGATCCAAGGCGTTCTGCTGCAGGAAAGCCGTGCGGATTATTCGGGCTGTCTCTAAGATTAAGCGCTGTTTGTCAGGCAAAGCTTCTGGGCCAACTAGTTTAACGATGTTTTTCAATTCGTTTTCCGTCTGCAGTATGCGTATCGCCTCTTCTCTGTAGCTGCTCCATTCTTTGTCCACTTGCTTATGCCACCAACCTGCAAGTTCGCCAACGTAGCCGCTGTAACTTTGCATCCAATTAATCGCAATATAATGCCTAGCATCTGCTAATTCAGGGTCTAAAGCCCAGAAAACCCGTGTGAAACGCTTAGTATGCTGCGTAACAGGCTCAGAAAAGTCCCCGCCAGGAGGAGAAACCGCTCCAATCGCACAAATCGAGCCTATGTGCTTTTCTGTGCCTAAAGTTTCCACGACGCCTGTACGTTCATAGAATTCTGCTAATCTTGATGGTAAGTAGCTTGGAAAGCCTTCTTCGGCAGGCATCTCCTCCAGCCTCCCTGAAACTTCTCTTAGCGCTTCTGCCCACCTGCTCGTGGAATCCGCCATCAACGCCACGGCGTAGCCCATGTCTCGGTAATATTCAGCGATGGTTATTCCTGTGTAGATGCTGGCTTCACGGGCAGAGACTGGCATGTTGCTTGTGTTAGCGATAAGTATGGTTCGCTCCATAAGCGGATGCCCAGTTGTAGGGTCAGTTAACTTGGGAAAGCTAGTCAGCACATCCACCATTTCATTGCCGCGTTCCCCGCAGCCCACATAAATTACTAAATTTGCATCCGACCATTTGGCAAGTTGCTGCTGAGTAATAGTTTTCCCAGTACCGAAACCACCTGGAATAGCAGCACTTCCACCCTTTGCAATCGGAAAGACCGTGTCAATTACGCGTTGCCCAGTGATTAATGGCACAGATGGAGGAAGTCTACGACTGTACGGTCGGGGTTTTCTTACCGGCCATTTCTGCAGCATTGGCAGTTCGGTTTTTGTGTCGTTTAATTCGATAGTGGCGATTACCTCTGTGATCGTATAGGTGTCTTGCGGTGCAATCTGGACAAGTTTTCCTTGCAGGGTCGGCGGGACAAGTATGCGATGTTCAATCAAATCCGTTTCTGCTACCGTTCCGATGATGTCGCCGCTTGCAAGCTTGGTTCCAACTGTAGCCTTTGGTATAAAAGGCCACTTTTTGTCTCTTGAAAGTGGCGGTACTCCACGCGCATGCTTGATAAATGGACCTGTAAGTGTTCTTAGCACTTCTAAGGGTCGTTGGATGCCATCGAAAACGTTTCCTACTAATCCTGGAGCAAGTTCTACTGAAAGTGGGTTTCCAGTGCCTAAGACGGGCTCGTTAAGTTTAAGCCCAGTGGTGTTTTGGTAGACTTGGATTGTTGCGCGTTCGCCTTCTAAACGAATAATTTCGCCGATTAAGCCTTCTTTACCTACTTCAACTAGTTCATGCATGACAGCTTGTGCCATGCCTTTGGCTTCGACGACTGGTCCTGCAACGCGGATTATGCTGCCTTTAGCCGGCATCTTTTCTAGGCCTCCTTTCCAAATAGTATTTTTGCCACTTCAACACGTAAAGCAGGCTTGAGTTCTTGCAACCGATTATCTATGGTGCTATCGTAGGTTATTTTGCCGTCTACAGTTTGAATTTTGCAGCCGCCAACGCAATCTTCTGTTTGGTCAGATAGTTTCAATTCACAATGTAACTTCTTAGATAAGAGGTTCAGGATGTCTTGCGTTAGCCAAGCTTTATCTTTGGCGTTGACCTGCACAACTAGGTTTTTTTGTCCGATTCTTTCAGCCACTTCTTCTATAAGCTTGAGGAGATACTCATGGTATTTTTCAGTTGTTACGAAATCCTCAAGTTTGATAAGGGCTTTCTCGAAAGCAGTATTAACTAAGTCTTCTTTTGTTTGAAGCAGGCGATTTCTCATTTCCACTTCAGTTACGGAGGCTATTTTTCGCCTTTCATTTTCAGCTTTTGTCTTTGCCTGATTAATTATGGCCTGGTATTTTTGGTCTGCTTGCTCTTTTGCTGCTTTTAAGGTTTCTTTTGCTTCGTTTTCAGCCGCTATGATTATGGCTTCTGCTTCTTTTTGCACATCCTCTAAAACTTCGCTTGTAATCGCCGAAAGACCATCTTTAATACTCACGTTCAATTCGCCTTTATAATTTAACGCCTAAGGTTTTGCTGATTAGGTCAGACATGCGGATTTCGCTTGGTTTTCCCCTGCTTCCAGGTACCTCCACGATTAAGGGGTTCCTGCGTTCACGGCGAACTTTATCGATTGTCTCATGCAGTTGCGGCTGAGTGGAGTATTCTTCACTTATGATTATAATTGCCAAGTCACTGCGCGCGAGCGCTTTGTTCAGGGCTTGCCATGCCTCATCAACTGAAATTACTTCGACTCCTTCAACGCCGACAAGTCTAAAGCCAGTAATCATGTCACTGTCGCCGATAACGTAACCAAGCATTATGTTCTCCTAATGAAACTTTAAATGCTTAGGTTAATCAACATTTTGTTAGGAAATATGCTTCGACCAGAACGAATGACTTTTACGTCAATAATTTGCGTCAGAAAAAATGTTGAATCGGTACTGGAAGCGCTAAGTAGCTTCGGAGAATTCCACATTGAACAAGTAGCTGAAGGCAGCTCAAGCCTTACCGAGTACAACCAAAGCATCCAACGGGTCGAGGATTCACTCACAACCGTTAACGAGTTAACTAAACAGCTTATCGAAGAAAAACCAGGCTTCTTAGATATTTTCCGAATTTCGCAACCAACCAAAATACACGTAACGGCGGAAAATTGGCAGGCTCTCTTGAAATCTACCAGCCAAGAAGTCTTGACGCTGAAAAAAGAGGTTGATGAACTCAATGCTTCCTTATCTAGTCTGCAAGAAAAAACCGCACAGCTAAACCACCTCAAAGACATGCTTACGACGATAGATAAGATGGAAGCAGACCTTGCAGCCATCGAAGAACTAAAATTAATTCATATCACCGTCGCAAGCGTCCCACATAAAAACTACGATGGACTAAAAACGGCGTTCACTGGCTTCCCGGTTATTCTGCAACGTTGCTACTTAACCAAGGACTTTGACTTTGTATGTTTAGCCATGTCAAGCAAACACCGCGAGGAAATCGAGAGAATAATCAAGATACATCACGCTCGCATCCTTGAGATTCCTGAGGATTTACCGCACGATACATCTAAGGCGCTCAAAGAAGTTAATAATCGAATAAAAGAAAACACGCATAAAGAAAAAGCGGTTCTAAGCTCACTAAATAAGTCAGGTAAAGAAAATAGAAACAAGCTTGCTTCTTGGCATGAAACGACGGAAAACGTTCTTGCCCTGCTGCAAGCAAAAAGAAAAATCCTTGAGTCTGGACGCCTTGCAACTGTCAAGGGATTTGTGCCTAAGAAAAAGTTCCATGCGCTTACCCAAAAAGTCCATGAGATGCTAGGAGAAAAAGTTTTGGTGGTGGAAAACGAGGCGGCTGAGGTTGAAGATCCGCCTACAAAGATTAGCCATAGCAGGTTTGTCGAGCCTTTTGAAGAGCTAACTAGACTTTATGGTTTGCCACACTACGATGAGGTTGACCCGACGTTCATGATTGCATTTACTTTTCCACTTATTTTCGGGTTAATGTTCGGCGATGTTGGGCACGGCTTAATTTTACTGGTCGGTGGGTTAACGATTGGAAAGTTGATTAAGAAAAATCAAGCTATAAAAAATATGTGTTGGATTTTGGCTGCCTGCGGCGTCGGCGCCATCGTTGCTGGCCTGCTTTACGGCGAGTTTTTCGGCATACAGGTGTTTGCTCCCCTGTGGTTTAGCCCGTTTAACAATGTGTTAATGTTTCTTATTTTCTGCTTCATTGTCGGCATAATACAAATCATGAGCGGTTTAGTTTTGGATATGGTTAATTTCCTGTTTAGAAGAAACATCGCTGATGCTATCCTGACGTCAGTGCCTAAAATAGCGTTTTATGTTGGCGCAGCTTACCTTATTGCGGTTTATCAACTGAATTTTGCTGCATGGTTTAGCGGTCCAATTTTGCTGGTAATTGTACCGTTTGTTATTCTGGTTTTTGCGAAGCCTACCTTTTTGACGTTGGAAAAATTCTCTAGTCGTTCCGTTAAAGCTCAAAATGAACAGAGCTCGTTAGGGCAGAGGCTTTCCGAAAGCGGAGACTTTGTGACCCGCTTGCTTAGCAACACTATTTCTTACGCGCGAATTCTCGCTTTGCTTATGGCTCACTGGGCATTACTCCTTGTTACCTACACTGTCGCTGGCTTGATAGGTACAGCTTCGATTTTAGGTTTAGTTCTAAGCGGCATAATCATTGTCGGCGGAAACATGTTTGTGATTGCGCTTGAGGGATTAATCGTTTTCATTCACACGTTAAGATTGCACTTTTACGAGTGGTTTAGCAAGTTCTATCTGGACAGTGGAACAGAGTTCAAGGCGTTTAAGCAGAATTTTTTCTATACCGAAGTTGTTCTTAAGGGAAAACAGGCTTAAAGCAACAGTTGGTGTTGTATATCTTCAGGTTTGATTTCTGCTTCCACGCCCGAGCTTAATGCAGTAAGATTATGCACTTCTGCTTCTTTCTGTGTCATGAAGGCAAGCGGTGCACCAATGTTAAAAATTTCAGGTATTTTGCTTGCTTTAGCATGTTGCAAGACTGCTTTTTTGAAGGCTTTTTCCGCGTTAGCTACCGTTTCTTCTGGGCTTTGCGCTTTAGCAAAGAATCCAGCGTAGTGGCTCTCGAAGGCAATTTTTAGGGCTGATTCAAAATCAGTTGCCGTTACCATAGCCTCAACCGTTTCCATGTCAAGGTAAAAATTGTTAGGCGGCACTGCAAGTCTTAGCCAGTTGGCATCATAGTTTAGGGTTTTTCCTCTCAGAAGCGTCAGCAATGTGAAGCTATCATTTTCTGTGCTTGCATAAAAATGTGCATGTGGCTTCTCTTTTTTGGGAAGACTCTCATAACTGTCATGGAGTTTTTCGTAAAATGTCTTATCAAGGAGCACGTCAAGACATGTAGTTGAGCCGTCTTCCTCATAACTTTGAAGTCCCATGTTCAGGGCTAGCGTGTAGTCTGTCTTTTTTAGTGCTTTTACTATTTGCTTGATATCTGGGGCTTTAGCAGTTTCCTCTATGACCGAGCGGTTTTTGAGGTAATCTTCTGCGGGAAGGTAGATTCTGCCTATCTTCTGCTCAAGGCTCAGCTTAGCGTTGGTTGCTTTTATAAGCGCCTTGATGTTTTCTACCTCGAACCTTAAAAGATACAACCAAAGATATTTTGAGGCATTTTTGGGCGAGTTTTTTATTATCTTTAGATAGGTTGAAATGAGATTTTCATGGAATGCTCTTTCAAGTTTGCGGCTTGTAAGCGGCAACGATACTTTAACCAGTTGCTCTTGGTAACTAGTATCTCGAAGTTGAGTTGCAAGTTCTGAGAGATTTTTGCTTTCTGTTAGCGTTTTAAGTTTTGCTTCGCTGAGCAGTTTGCCTCTTTCTGCTCCGATTTTCGATAGAACACGAGAGTAAAGTGTTGTCTGGGTCAAGATTTAGTTTCCCCAAGCACAGTGTTTACAACTGTAGAGACTGCTTGTTCAATTTGTTTTTCCGCTTGCTCTCTCAGATTTGCTCTGGCTTCCTGGTTCGCTTTAAGCTGTTCGTCACGGTTGCGGTTGGCTTCCTGAATCGCGATGGTATAAAGCTGCTGCGCCTCTTCTTCCCCGTAAGCTTTTCCGTTAGCAATCAGCTTCTCAGCTTCCTGCTGTGCGAGAGCTGTCATTTTTTTTGCTTCATCCTGCGCTTCGCTACGGATTTGCTCTGCTTGGGCTTCAATTTTCTTCAGTTCGTCCCAGACTTTCTCCATTATTCCCACAAATATTCTAGGTGCATGTGGTTTCTAAAGGTTTTTGTGCAGTGAAAAAAGCTATGCTTTTGATTTCTTTTAAGTAGCAAAAGCCACAGGCGCAGATATTTATTTTTTCCATGTCTGTCGCCTACAAATCGAGACCCTGACTTGCTTATGAAATGAGCACCAGTACCGCTTCGTTATTTATTTATCACTTATTCTTTTATTGCTCGACCCTAAACGGCAAATGCAAGGGCGCAAAAATACTCTGATTGAAAGTTAACATGTGACAGAAAAGGTTGTTTGCAAAAAACTAAAAGGCAGTTAGTCCACTTTTGTGGTCTAACCGATGACCATTCGCTGCATGAATGTGCCGAGCCATGTGCAGTAGAGCACTTGTCCTGTTTGTCCGTTGACGGTTACCATGCCGTAGATGCTAGTTCCTTTGAGCACTTGCATAGTATAGTACCCGTAGAACGTTGTTACTTGCCCAACGGTGGTTCCTGGGTAGTTGGTGTTTAGGTATTGTTGAGCTGTGTTTGTAGCTTGCTCCATTGTGACTGCCATTGTTGTGGTTGGTGTTCCTCTGAGCCAAGTCATCATGCCACCTGTGCCCATCATTCCACCACCTGTGCCAGAGGTTAGGTAGCCCATCATGCCAGTGCTTGAGATTCCGTACTTAGTATTCCACATCATCATTGCCCCCTGTTCGGCTGCGACCGCCCCAGTATTGTTGATGGTTAGTTCGAATGCGCCTGCGCCCGTGTTCTTTTCTATGACTTGTGCGTAGAAGCATTGGGAGTATTGGTCAACTTCTTTGACTGAAAGATTTGAGTTGCCCAACTGGGTTACGTAGTTTTGAGCTCTTGTGGCGGCGTCATTAATTGTCAACGCAGTTGTGGTTGTAGAGGGCGTGGACTGTGGAGCCGTCGTTGTTGACGTAGGTATGAATAGGAATACGAATGCTGTGGCGGTCACTAGGGCGACTGCGATTACAGCGATGGTTACTATAATGATTATTTTCTTTGAGTTCATTTTTCACTTCTCCTTTGATGTGTACCTAAAGGGTAGGGTGATTTGTTAGTTTGCTGATACAATATTGAAACATCGCCTGCTGTGTCTGCCCTTAGGCAAGATATATCTATTTACGACATACTCTATATGACACGTGTCATAAGTTGCTTATACGCCTTTCCACACCCACAAACCAAACCACTTGGAAAACAAATTGAACCGACTTCCCGCCTACGCTGAAAACACTATGGATAATGCATGTTGTTTAGGAAAACAAGCCTTCATCGTTGCTTCATCGTTGAACCCTCCTATAGAATTCGTGACTAACTATGGCTGTTCCTTAGTCAACAAATACTATTTTGCTATAGTACCTTATGGTGAAAAACAAAATGAGTCAACTATCTAATCCGTTAGAAGTTTTGAAATCGATCTCAGAAGCAACAAGCATGCTGATCAAGAAAATTTCGCAGTCAGTAGTTAGCGTAAAATCGCAAATGTCACACGGCACAGGCGTCGTCTTAACCAAAGACGGCTACATCGTCACCTGCAACCATGTTCTAGCAGGATGCAACACAGTCAAAATAGGTCAAGGAGAAAAAACCTTCAACGCAAAAATCGTCGGATCCGACCCGTACAATGACGTAGCCTTGATAAAGGCGGAGAAAGGCGAATTTACACCCATGGAACTGGGCGATTCAGAAAAACTAAGCGTGGGTCAATATGTTTTGGCACTTGCTAACCCGTTTAATAGAAATCAACCAACCGCCACCACTGGCATTGTAACTAACGTAAACAGCTCTCTTAGAGGCTGGCGTGGAACACAAATGGAAAACATAATCGCCACCGACGCGCAGCTTAATCCAGGCTTCAGCGGCGGTCCACTTGTGGATGTGGAAGGCAGAATCATCGGTATAAACGCAGCTTACGTTTGGCAAAGAGGCATCGCTATTCCAATAAACAAGGTAAAAGCAGTCGCTGATAGACTAATGACTGGACGGGTAACTCAGAAGGGTTACCTTGGCATAATCGCCAACACCGTGGCTATTCCAGAGGAGATTGCTGAGCAAGCAGGCTTAGAACAGGAAAGCGGAGTAATGATTTTCTCCGTTGAACCAGGCTCACCAGCACGCAAAGCAGGCTTAGCCATGGGTGATGTACTAGTAAAATTCAACGGCAAACCCGTCACCGACTTCTACGACCTGCCAAGACTACTCTCAGAAGACGTTATCGATAAAGAAACCAAGCTAACCATCATCAGAAGAGAAAACCTGATTGAAGTCACAATTACCCCAACCGTTCACGGAGGCGAAGAAGAATAATAAACCGTTCCCCATTAGAGCTTGAACCGCCAGAACCAATGCGTCCACCGCCACTTCGGCGTTCACCTTACCCGATGCCGCAACTCAGCAATGCAAGCGCTGTTGCTTCAATGGCTCCTTTTCCATCTGTTTTCGATTAAACAGAAGGAGCAACTTTTTTTCTATACTTCATGGCAGCTCCATATTTTTTCTTTAGGCTAAGCTCTAACAGTAGGCTGTATGCTGATGCCTGCTATTTTTTTATAATTGACTAAAGTATTATTATTTTGGTAATGCTAAATGCGTAATCAGGTTACTGTAACGGCTAAAATTCCTGCTGAACTTAAAAAGAAGCTGACCAAACTGGGTGTAAACGTTAGTGAATTTACGCGGGAAGCTTTGCAAAGGGAAGTGGAGCGCCTAGAAAGAGACAGACGAAGGAAACTTGCTAAAGAAGCAGGTGAAATTCTTCAAAAAATTCCAGCCGAAGAACTCGTTGAAGCTGTTCGCGCAGGCAGGGAAACCTTAACCAGCACAGACCTTATCCAATAGATATTTTTCATAGACGTTTAGAGGTGTGCATAATTCCATTTTTTGGTAATTTATTGAGATTTTCCTGTCAAAAGGATGTTTTGCATCAGACGAGTTACTCGCCAAAAGATAAACGAAATCGAATAGTACACGCCCCTAAGACGTTATTTAAATTACCTTATAAGCAGATTCTACATATCCAATATTAAAGTGGTTTAAATGAACGCTGCGCTAGCTTTCCTCATTGGGGTTTTAGTGGTCATTGGGATATTTCTCTTGTTTGCAGCATTTTCAGGAATAACGTTTTATTGGGTAGCTGTTCCTCTTGCAGTAACTCTCTTTGTCGTAGCATTGATTTTAGGGTTGATATTTTATGCGGGGGTCAAGGCTCAGTTTAGGCGGGTGAAAACAGGCAAAGAAGCCTTAATCGGTGCCAGAGGCATAGCAACAAGTGACCTTAAACCGAAAGGTGAAATCCGCGTTATGGGCGAGTTCTGGGAAGCCACCGCCAAAGATACGACAATAACTGCTGGCCAAGCGGTGGAAGTTGTGAGCATGGAAGGCGTGTATCTTGTAGTTAAACCAGCAGAGCAAAAAGCTTAACTCTCCAGAGTGCAGAATACTTATTGAAGGTGTGAATTGAATGTCGGCAAGCGTTTTAGCTCCAGTCATTGGATTTATAGCTATAGTAGTTGTACTTTTCCTGTTAAGCGGTATTCGTGTTCTGAGAGAGTGGGAGCGAATGCCAGTTTTAAGGCTCGGACGCTATGTGGGCTTGAAGGGTCCTGGACTAATCTATCTTATTCCATTAATTGACAGGGCGCCCCTAAAAATCTCCACAAGACTAGACACTATACAATTCCGCACTGAGTCAACTTTAACCAAAGACAACGTTCCAGTAAATGTTGATTCAGTATTGTACATGAGACCTGTGGATTTGGAGAAGGCGGTGTTGCAAGTTGAAAACTACTACCAAGCTACTCAATTAGCATCACAAACAACTTTGCGGGAAGTCATCGGTAAAGTTAGCCTCAACGAGTTACTGGCTGAACGCGAAAAAGTCGGAGCGCGCCTACGAGAAATCATCGACGAAAAAACTGAGTCATGGGGAATCAAAGTCACCTCCGTCGAAGTCCGAGATGTCATAATACCAAGTAACCTGCAAGACGCCATGAGCCGCCAAGCGCAGGCTGAACGGGAACGTATGGCAAGAGTAACCCTGGCCACAGCTGAGTTCGAAGCGTCAGCAAAAATGATTGAAGCAGCAAAAATGTACGAGGCAAGCCCAGAAGGACTAAGACTTAGGTGGATGAACATACTCTACGAGTTAGGTCAGCAATCACAAACAAACACAATCATGTTAATACCCGCAGTCATGCCTGAAGCAGGCTGGCCTCCAGTTGGAACCTACGGCTTCAAAGACCTAACTACGGCACAGCAAGTACAGGCGGCAAAGAGGAGCCCAATGCCAAAAACAGAGCCGCCACAACAACCGCCTGAACAACCAGAGTAAGCAAACCTTTTTTCTTTCTTTTCTTTTTGTCGTATGCCAACTATGTTAGAATTTATTTAATTTGTGTCTGAAAAAGACGAGTTTTTGGCTTTTTAATCTGGAAGTAAGAAAGCAGTTATGCTAGCCCGCTCGAAGCTGCTTTTACTGCTTTCACCGTGTGCTCCAGCAAAAGTTGAGCCGCTTCTTGGCTAGGCCAGCCGCCTAAACCGCAGTCAGGACCCGTAAACGTCATTCGGTCGCCGTATTTTTCTTTGGCAACTTTGTATCTTTTCTTTATTGTTTCTTCTGGCTCAATCAATTGCTCAGCTGAAGGTTTAGCGATGCCTTTCTCATAGAGTTCAGCTAATATGCTGTCAATGTCTGTTCTGGAAACACCCACCCTGATTTGCTTATCCGCCTTCTCCAGCAAACTTTTAGGAACTGATTCAATGTTGCTCGGCGAAGCAGCATACTCAAACGATAACACGTCAAGGTTTTTAACGCAGAGCAAATCGTGAATTCCCCAAGCTGAATGCAAGTGAATCTGCCTTACGGCACCTTTGAAATCAAATGCTTTCTCAAGCACCTCGCAAATCAAGTCAGGTGTGGCTTGGACGTTGTTGAAGCCGAAGCTTGGCTCATCAATCGAAACAACTTTTGTCTCGATGTACTTGTTGTTTAAGATGGAGTTTTTTGCAAAACGCCTAATTGTCTCCGCAAAACCGTCCAGCACATCAGCGTAAGCTGTTTTTCCAACCTCATGCAAATACTGCTCGAGAGGACCAAAAACTGAAACGCGCAACTGGATTTTTTTGCCGAATTCTTCGCTGAGGACTTTGGCTTGTTGATTGATTAAGTATACTTCGGGCAAAACCGCTTTGTCTTGGTCAACAACAAAGGAACCATTCGCCATTGCTAAGCAGATTACATCGCCGACTTGTTTTATCCCATCGTACTGTTGAGGAAAGTTTACAATATCTAAGCCGGAAGCAACTTTTTTCCTAAATGAATCAAGCATTATATTGCAGAAATTGCTTTGTAAAAAATCATCCTTCATTATATCCTTGCCTTGGAAAATTGCTTCTCTTGCAAGCTGATACGCCCTGCTAAAGCTTTCTCTTCCAACCCTGAATGGCAACGGAAAACTGCCTATGTCGTCAACTAAAGTCTTCATAAAGTATTATTGATGATAGAAATTCTATTAAAGCTATACCTACCCTTAAACCGCTGAAAGGTATGACTCGCATGTCCGAATGCATATTCTGCCAGATAATCCGCAAAGAAGCGCCTGCAAGCATAGTTTACGAGGACGAGCAAGTAGTAGCTTTTTTGAGTAACCGCCCCGTAAACGTTGGGCACACGCTTGTGGCTCCCAAAAAGCATTACGATAACATTTACGAGATTCCGGAGGAAGAAGCAGCTTACCTGTTCAAAATAGCCAAGAAGATAGCACACGCCGTTAAAACCGCAACAGGCGTTGAAGGCATTAGGATTGTGCAGAATAATGGTGAAGCGGCTGGGCAAGTCGTTTTTCATTTGCATGTGCATGTTATTCCAATGAAACCGTACAGTCAGTTCCGCCATGAAAACGGTTTCCGCGCTATTGAGTTGTTGGATAAGGATGCTGAAAAAATAAGGCAATACCTCTAACAAAGTACAATTTAATTTTCAGATCAATATTGCATCTATCCTACTTCATTTTTATACTTATTTTCACTAGCTAAAAAGTAGACCCTCCTCCCTACCAATTTAGATAGAAAGAATCATCAACAAAATTGGCCCTCCTCTCCCTCTTTTTAGACCAAGTTCTCATAGCCAAAAAGAGAAGCTCCAGCAGGAAATATCAGCCAAAAACCGTTTTTTTAGGGCACAGCTATAAAAGAGGGAAAAACAACATTGGTTCACATCAAAAGCTGGATAAACATGACTCAACCCCCAAATGAACAAAACAACAATAACCAATCAGCACCCAAAATAGAGAAACTTTTAGTCGATGATTCCTCCCACTTCCAGTTCCATGCTGCCTACATTGTTTACTCAGACACGTTTGACGCGGTAACCGATGTGCAGGCGAAAAAGGATCTAAACCAGAACCTTGAAGATTTAAAAGCAAACAAAATAGACTACGAAACGTTTTACCTAAACATTTCACATTACAGAAAACTAGACATTCCCCGCCAAGAAAGGTTCTCCATGCAGACTCAGCGAAAAAAGGACTGGCGCAAGAAAACTCAAAGACAAGAAAGAATCAAAAGGCACAAAAAATAAATCAGTTTAAACCTTTTTTATTATCTCAATATTATTCGGTATTTTGGTAAATAAGATCAGTTTTTAGGCTAAGTTCAAATTTGGTGCGTTCTTTTTTCAGAACTTGGTTGTTAACATTTGATTCTGAGCAGAAGATAGTTGACTGTGTTTAAACATGTTTAAACAATTCATAGGGAAGTTTTATCTATAAAACCTATATTTCAACAGGGTTATAACTTGGAAAATGGAGCAAATTGAATGCCGAAATTGAGAGCCTTTGATGTTGCAGTCATTGGGATATGTGCAGCGCTTTACGCTGCAGTTGGATACCTAACGGCTGGAGTGACATTTCTCGGTGTTGCATTTTTACCCGCTGTTGTTATACCAGCCGTCTTTGCTGTATTATTCGGACCGTGGGTTGGGGGGTTCGGGGGTGCAATCGGCATTTTCATAAGAGACATGCTGGCCCATGGGATTCCAGCTTTAAGCTTATCCGCTGGTGTTCCACCAAACTTCATACTCTTCTTTCTAATCGGCTACTTAGCCCACAGAAATATTGACCTGAAAAAGACCGTGATAGTCTTGATGGCGGCAGGTATAGCATTAATTGTCCCTACAGCGATTTTTCTACCTCAGGTTGAATCATACACTGGATTGTCAAACTTGGAATTAGCCCTCGTTTTTTCGTTTACCGTGGTACTAAGTTTGGTGGCCATTGCAGTAGTCTCTGTGCGTTGGCAACAATGGAGAAGTTTCGCAATAGGGGCTGTTGTGGCACAAGCTGCAGGGGCTGGCTTGCTTTCGGTTACTGTATGGGCGGTCAGTCCACTTTTTCTGTCGTACTTCGGAAAGCCTTTTCCTATTATTTGGGTTCTTCCGCTCTTTGTCTGGACTTTCGCAACTGAAATACCATTTATACTGCTTGTTGGACCTCCGGTAATCAACGCGTGCTACAGGGCTTTTCCCAGCCTCAGCCAAAGACAGATGAAAAGCCAAAAAAAGGTCGAGAATGTTGCTTGATCACGAAGTTATGACCGCAAAAGCCTTTGCTCCAGCGGCAATCTCTAGCTTTTTTGAAATCCACGACACCGAAGGCAATAAGCCGATTATTGATTTGGAAAAAGTGGGCGCCAGAGGCGGAGGATTTGGCATTCAAAAAGGTGTCCTGACCAAAGTAACCATCAGAGAAGCAGAAAAAATCAGTAGCATCAACGTTTTCATCAACTCCAAGCCCGCCTTAGAAGCAAAAACATCAAGGAAAGTAATCGAAATTCTTCTGCGCGAAAAAAACGCAAAATACGATGTTACAGTTGAACATCAAATTGAGGTTCCTATCGGAACAGGGTTTGGAACAAGCGCAGGCGGAGCATTAACAGCAGGGTTAGCGCTTAAAGAAGCACTAGATTTACCACTAACCTACAACCAAATAGGCAAAATCGCGCATGTTGCAGAGATTGAATGCCAAACAGGCTTAGGTACAGTAAGCTCCCTAACGTTCACTGGCGGTTGCGTACTAGTTGTGGAACCAGGAGCGCCGGGCATTTGCCAAATCGACCGCATACCAATATCCCCAGACTACATGGTTGTGGCAGGATTTTTCGAATCAAACATTCTCAAAAAAACAGTATTAACAGACCCTGAAAAAAAGCAGGTGATTAACCGCTACGGCAAGAAAACCTTAGAGGCAATTCTTGCTGAGCCCACCTTGGAGAATTTTCTAGATTGTTGCTGGAACTTTTCCCAAAAGGCAGGTTTCGCAACAGAGAACGTTCGACAACTAGTCAAATTGGCAAAGAAGGCTGGTGCAGTCGGTGCAGCGCAAAACATGATTGGCGAAGCGGTGCACGCGTTGGTGCTTAAGGAGAATGCTAATGAGGTGGTAGAAGCTTTTAAGCAGGTTTTACCCTCTGAAAAAATAATAGTGAGCAAAATTGATTTTCAAGGCGCTAGGCTGGTAGGGCATGAAAAAATATGAGAAAGTAGCAGTTGGCGGAACATTTGACAAGCTTCATAGAGGACACAAAGCCCTACTAAGTAAAGCTTTTGAAATTGGCGAAAAAGTTGTAATCGGTTTATCCTCCGACGAATTTGCCTCAAAAATGGGTAAACCGCACAAAACCGCATCTTACCCCAAGAGGCTAAAGGAATTAGAAACTTTCTTAGAAAAAAATGGCTTAACTAAAAGAGCGGAAATAGTTCCACTAAACGATTCTTATGGTCTCACTATATCTGGCAAGGGCTTAGACGCTTTGGTCGTTAGTAAAGAAACAGAATTGATAACTGATAAAATAAACAAAATCCGCATTGAAGCAGGGCTTCCACCATTAAAAATTATATCAATAAGCATGGTTCCAGCGGAAAACAGCAACCCAATTTCTACCACACGGATACGCAGTGGAGAAATCGACCGAAACGGTCACTTGCTCAGGAGCAAACAAAAACAATGATTATGAATGCTCTTTCACAAGATTGTATATCTCTGCCAGCCGTCGAGGATTAAGAGAAACTTCCAAGCCGTAACTTGTAATCTTGGGCACAACATAGCCTTCACGAATGAGATTCTTGAGAGCTTTCTTGCCTTCACCACGAAGGTGCTTAGGTAAACATTTTTGCGCATTATCTGCAGAAGTGTGTTTCTCACCAATTATATGTTTTTCAATGAGGTTTTCAAGGATTCTCTTTTCAACCGTAGTTATCATGCGCTTTCTCCTTTACCATTGGCTAATTTTTATATAAGCTTAAGTATATTACCAAAAGGTAATAATAATGTGACTAAAACGTAATAGTTATAAAATAGTCCTCATATTTACATTATGATCTTGAATAAGGGAGGTCAAAAAATCAAACACCCCCAAAATCATGACTCAGGAACATTAGAACGCTTATTCGGGAGCAGTGCGACTGCGCGCATACTTGACTTTATGCATATATTCCGAGATTGGGACTACAGCAAACAGGACATAGCAAGAAACAGTGATGTAAGCTTTCGACATGCATTAAAGGCCATAGATAAACTGGCAGAAGTGGGTCTAATTAAAAAAACCCGAACGATCGGCAGAGCACAAATGTACCAATATAACATGGAAAATCCAGCAGCGCAACTCCTGCAAAAATTCGCGTTAGAATTAGCGTACCAAGAATCACTAAAAATTGCAGCGGAAGAAATCGCTAAAGAAGACCAAGCCAAACAAGTGAAAGCGGAAACAATACCTGCTTAAACCATTTCTTTTTACTTTGCTATAATATTTCTCCTACTACATTGATTGGTTTACTGATTAGCGACGTTAAATCCTCAAGGTTCTCTTTGGCTACAGTTACGAGGACTACCGTGGCTGGACCAGCAGACTTGTTTAAATCCAATCCTTTCACCTCAGCAAGTTTCAATTGCCTACCAACGCCATATGCCATCATCCTAGCCGCGTCCGCGATGCCGAAAGTGCCAACAGCTGCGATGTCATGAACATATTTTTTCTGGGAAAGTTGAGTTACATTTTTGAGGTCAGCAATTTCCCCTTTAGCTTCTGCCAAAATCACTTCGTCACCAACCTTAGGCTTGCCAATGGCAACTATTAAGTCGCCAGGGCTTGTTTTTCCAAGCCTTAACTCATCCTCATTCGCAAAACCAACTACCGTTAAGCCAGCGCCAGTTTGCACTGTTTCAAAGTTGTCCTCGGTGTTTTCCATGATTACTTGGTTTGGATCAAGCCCTATGCTTCTGGCTTCTCGTCGAATGCCTTCTAATATCTCGTTGCCTGTTGGTTCCTTCTCTACGCCTAACGTGACTGATAAGAGAAGAGGAAACGCGCCTGTCGCTATCACATCCATTAAGGCAACCCTTGCCAGAAACTTTCCTAACACACGCCCATCAACTTTGACTTTATCCATTATTTTTGGGCCAACCGCTCCAGACGAGGTTGACCCTGCTACAATAGCGTGGCCTGTGGGAACTTTCAGGATTGAAACATCGCCTCTTCGCGTATAAGTTATCTGTGCAGGCTTCACTTGGAAAACTATGGGACGCAACATTGAGCCAACGTTCTCTACAAGATGCAAATAAACAGTTAACGCTTGGCGCATGACCTCTGATCGGCTGAGACTGTGCTTTTTAGCCAGTTTATCTATGTCTGACACAACTTTATCGGGTAAGCGAACGTTTACGATATCCATCTTTAACCACTTGTATTACAATTGTTATACAGTTAATCTTCTTATTCTTTACCATAGAAGCAACCAATTTTCAGCTTTAAGTGACAACGCGTTGACAGCCGTATGATCAATTAGTAAGGAAATTTTTAATATACGCGGTTTAGCGCAAATGTTATATGCATCGTATGGTATCAAAAATTGAGGAATAACGAATTGAACAAGAAAATACTCACTTTAAGTCTCCTTCTATTATTAACAACAATGTGCATATCTTCAATGTCAATATTAACTGTTAAAGCGCAAAATGCTTCGGGAACCGGCTGGATAACTAGTTATAACGTTTACGATTACAGTTCAAAACAACTTCTAGTGGAGTACAACTCTAACACGGGCGTAAACCAGACCCTTTCGCCGATGTTGCCTGGGGAAGAAGTTTATGTCACTTTTACCGTTAATGTTTTCACTGCTGGATCTGGAGATCTTTCGCTCGGAACTAGCTTGCAAAGATTACTTCAGGGCGAGTACTGGTCACTCGTAACCCAAAACTACAGTTTAGGCTCCGCTTTTAATCCAAATGCAAATCCAACGCAGTTCACTTGGGTCCAAGGAACCTTCACAATGACAGTCTACGGGATAGTTCCAACTCCATCTACACCATCAGCGCCAATCTACGTCGTCTCCTTATTCGGTCCATCCGGCAGCGTTCTTCAACAAATCACCATACCTGCAACCAGTGCAGCGTTGGCTCAGTTCCATACACTTTACAGCCAAAAGGAGGCGCATCTGAAATCACTCACCTCCTCTGGAGTTGTTCAAGGATACATCGAACTCTACACTAACGTTCTTAACCAGTCCCTTTCAGAAGCCAACCAAGGATATGTTACCAGTGCCATCGCCCTACTTAACGCGTTGAATATCTCCAATGAGCCATCATCAGCAACTATGCAAGCGCTGTTCCTACCACTAATCGTTGTCGTGGCGGTTATAGCAGTTGTATTCGCATTCCTATTCATGAGAATAAGAGGCAAAGTCAGCTACTTCCAACTCGTCGTTGAAGATCAAATCAAGGACTTAGAAGGCTTAACGTTGCGAGCTTCAAAGATTGATAGAACAATGTCGTCAAGTTTGGAGTCGGTTAAGGACAGACTGAAAAGATTAGTCGGGATGTGACAACAACGAGAATCTACCAAAACAGCGTGCAACTGATAGGACTCGGTTCCGCTGGAACTAACATTGTAGAAGCTTTTTTATCAAGCCAAAAAACTAAGGAGCTGATGGAGAATGACCTTACAAGGCTTTCTCTTTTAGCAATCGACATCGCTGACCCTGAAATCAGAAGTTTACAAGAAACTAATGAACAAATACAGAAATCAATGGTAAAGGCAGGTATCCCAAGCGAAAGAATGCGCCTGATCGCCCAGTCAGTAAAATTCCCAACTGCCGAGGCAATGTTTGATTTCATAAACCAAAAATACAACGAATACCTCATAGGCGAAGGGGCAAAACTTGAAAACTTCGTTCCATGGCTACAATCAACAATGGCTATTCCACCAATGGCTGGCGGCGCAGGCAGAAGAAGAGCCTTAGCAAAAGCAATCTACGCCTTAAACTATTATCAACTTGGAATAATCAGAAGCTGCATAAACTCATTCAAAGAGCAAGCTCTTTCATCAATAATTACGCCGACAGTAGTTTTGATTTATGGATTAGGCGGTGGCACGGGAAGCGGTATATTCTTTGATTTCGCTAGGCACTTGCGAAAAGTTTTAGGTTCAGGTGTACCGATTATAGCCTTTGTTGTGACTCCTTGTGGTGGAGATGATCCGCCGGCAAAAGGATGCTCCGCATTTGTGTCGATGAATGAACTTTCGCTGTTGTTGAATAAGGATTACAACGACTTTGTCATCCAAACCTACGGTGAATACTATAGAAATCCTTTGAATGCTCTAATCTACTTGCCACTATTACCTGCTTTCTCAAAAGTAGGCAACATTGTTAATGCCCGAAAAGAACTGGACGACATGGTTGTGGACATGCTTTACACCTTAATGGACTTTGATTTGGCAGACCTTCTAGGAGGAATCGGCACAGAAGTCGGACTCACCAACAATTCAACGCACACGTTGGGTATGGTTAAGGTAGTCTACCCTGTTGAAGAATACATCTCAGCTTATAAGTTGAATTTCGAGGGACTTGAACTTCTGCAGGAACTGAGAAAAGAAAAACTAGATGTCCTCGATGAAGTCAACGACATCGTAAAAGTGGATTACGAAGTAACAAGGGACCTTTTCAAGAATTATCTTATAAAAACAGGCACTTTTAACGAAGAGCAGTTCGAGGAAAAACTTAAGACAGTCATTAACAGCAATCCACGGCTTGAAGATGACCGAGAATTACATGTTAAAAGCATCGAAATACAGGTTAAAAACTGGTTAAGCGAAATCATGAAGTTCCTGTCAACCGTAAAGTTAATGGGAAAAACAGGACCAATCGAAGACGCCATAATAAACCTAACATTGCGCAAAGATGGCTCAAGAAAAATAGATAATATAGAAGCTTTACTTACAAACCTAACAAAAACACATTTAGAATTCTCTGAAAGAAAAGCAATTATCTTAGATCGGCTCAAACAGTTGATCCCTAGCTCACAAGTCTTTACCTTAAGGCAAAAGAAGATTTTGGAGGATTTAGTAAATCTAGCAGAGCTTGCTGAAAAAGCCCTCAACATCCTGAAATTCTATGACGAAACAAGATACCTGACTGATGCTTTAATAAGGTACTATGAGGTGCTTCCAGAATCCCAACGCGAACTAGAAGACTTAAAAGACATTCAATCAGAACTGGCAACAATCTACCTTGTAATTCAGATGATTCTTAGAACGCCACAAGACGAGTCAAGAATGATCGATGAACACTTAACATACATTAACGAAATACAGACAAACCGCATGAAGAAAAGGGGTAATTTCGACAACGAAGTCATGAGAGTGCAAGAGACAAAGAAACGAAAAGAATTTGATAAGTCAAAAATGGAGATGCAGCTAAGAAAACTTTTCACCACAAAACGGTATGCTAGAGAACAGCTTTTGGGGCTTGATCGAGACCTGAAAAGGATAGAGGAAGAAGAATCTTATGCGCTTGAGAACCTTAACAAAGTTGACAGCACAATTAGACTTTACGAAAAATTAGCAAAGAGATTTGAACTTACGGCTGATTACCGGAAAAGACTGAATAAGATCGTAGATTTACACAGGGAATATAGAGAAAAGATTGCTGACATTGTCGCGCCTAAGAAATATTATGTGAAGTCAGCTGACCTCACTGAAAGCGAACAACTTAAGATAATCTTCAAGATACTCACTGAACAGGAAGAGGGCCTCACAACAGACGTAATATTCAAAGACATACTTGACAAGGACCACTTTAAGGACTACATGAAAAGTGTAATTAGAACTTTCAAAACACCAAGCGTCATAGGCTATAAACCAGTTTACAAAACAGATTACCTTTGGGTTACCGTGCAAGCACCTCCAAACCTGTGGACAGAAGAAATGTCTCAAGAGATTTACGTTGCATTAGCAGGCTACGTTACCAGCGAAGTGTCAAGAACAATTACCGTTCGTGTAATTGACTCTCGTGATCCATGGGAAACAAGAGTACTGGTTCTAGGCGGTAGAGGAAAACCTGAAGACATGGAAGCCTACGACGAAATGCAACTACTTTACAACAAATCTAGTGATTTCGAAAGACACCTATCCAGATCTTACCTGCTTGAGCACGGAGTTGCCGCTACCGAAATCATTAAAGAGATAAATAACGGCAGCAATCAAAGCAACAGCAATAGCAATCAAAACAAAAAGTAAACTTTAGGAAGGAGTTTACTGCTCCTTCTGTTCTTCTAAATTTTTCATGAAGGCCTGCCAATCTTCCTCTTTTATGAAACCTTTTTCAACCGCGCGATTTTTCATGCTTTTAACTTTCTTATCTAAGTCAGTGAACATTTTGGCAGTGTCAAAACCGCCGACAAATAAGATTAAGTCTATTCGGTCACTTGGGTCTTCAACGTAGATGGGTTCGGTTATGTAGATGGATTTGAGGTTAGCTTTTTCCTTAAACCAGCCTGCTGTTGCTAACTCGATTTTTCCTCTCGGAAGCTTATCTTTGAGGCTTATTGGCATACGGAGAAGAACATAAAGTAGTGAAGCACTTGATAAATCAAAGGTTAAAAGGGGCTTAAGCAACATTGCGTTTAACATGTTTTCTAAGGAACCGTAAATTTTGATGCTTGCACCTGTCGCTACTAGAACAGAGTACATTTTGACATTGAATGTTCTAGATAACTCGGATATTTCTTGGACAAGCGTTTCCTTAGCTAGCAACAGGTTTACCAAGTAATTGGCAACCATGTTACCTTTTATAAGGGAGCCATTTCTATCGACTCCTTCATAGTTTTCAAGTAAGTCTCTGTCAAAGAGCACAACAGTTGCGGCATCACTGGATGCACACATTCCTAATGATGCAAGCGAGTTGAAGTATGCGTCTGTAGGCTGTATTTTTGAAGGCAATATGGCTATGGATAGTGAATTTATGTTTGAGGCCTTAAGTTTCGATATCAGGGTTGGTAATGAAGCGCTGCCGATTCCATCCCATACTGATGCGACCATTATTGCGCTATGCAGTTTTTCGATGGGTTTTTTCTTTAACCCTTCAATTAACGTTTCGTCTTGTGAAACAAATGGTAATACATTATACCAGAAGTGAGTGTCAATGTTTGCGTCTTCAAAGCCTAAAACAAGGAGGGGGTCAAATCCTTTTGGAACCCATTTGAAGATGTCATCGCTTGATTTTCCAAGGAGAATCGGCAACATTTCGTCATTTTTGTTAACGTACGGTTCTTTTAACAATATCTTAATGGGATATTCGCCAATGCAAACCAAGGCTTGCTTGGGTAGCAATGGTTTTAAGGTTTCTATATGTTTCTTAATGCTTTCTAGAACATCAAAAGCGCTTTTTTCATTCTTCATCAGAGGTACCTACATAACCTTTAAGAAGAGTTAGTTAAAATAAGGCTTTAGGTAGATTGCTTGAATAAGCCCTCCCCAAAAAATACTGGCCTAAAATCTTGGTTCAAAGCAAGGAATCAGAAGAGAAAGGAGAAGGAAGAGCAGGAACGCAACCTTGTGTCTCAACAGCTGAAAATAATTACTTTTTTGGTAACGCTTGTCGCTATGGCGTTGGGGATGTCTTTTTTGCCCCTTTTTCCTCAGCCATTGCCGATTATACTTGCAGTTTTGGTAGCGTTTATAACTTTTCAGCATCCAATAATTGGAATGCCCATAGGCGGCGTTGTTATTGGGATAGGCTTGATGTACCATTTGGCCGAATTGTACTTTATTTCCTATCTCGGAGCTACAATGGTTCGTGTTGCGGTAGTCGTTGTCTGGATGACATTGTTTGTTGGTTTACCCGTAATTTTTCACCGCTACAAGAGCGCTCTTGCCATTGATTTTGGTATATTGGCGGTTACGATGCTTTTCTTTGGTCCAACATATTTTTTAGCTATTCCATTGATTTTGGCTTCAGCGGTATACTTCAAAAAATACGTTGCCTTAACAGTCGTCTATTACGCCTTGATTTCGGTGCCTCTTCAGATTCTTCAGTACTTTAACTATACCGTTGAAGTGATTACTAGACCTGATTGGTGGAATGCAGCCGGTTCAAGTCCACCTCTTTTTACTGCTTTAAACTCAATTTTTGCCAATCTTAATTCGTCGATTAGTCAGTTTCGATTGTATACCACGTCCCAAATTGTTTATGCAATTGCCGGTCAGCTTACGTGGATCCCCAATATTAACGGGCGCAACCTTAGCGCCGCGTTATCGCAATATCGTGATTCTGCTCCTGGTCTAATCATGTTCCTCTTCATTGTGGTGGGGCTTGCTTTGGGGCTTATTTTCTTTATAAGACTTTTCGTTAAGGAGGGCTCAATCGGCAATGAAAATAAGATTTTTCCATGTTTCACTGCCACCATTGTGGCAGCCTTGTTCTTTATTCTTTTGGGTTCTCTTCAAGTGCCTTTGGCTTTTACGGCTGATGTAAGCGCTTCAACAATGGTGTTGGGAATTTTGGCGACGCTTCTGTTTACTCTTCCTGTTGCCTTTATCGAATACACTCCTAAGCAAACGGCGACAGATCCAGAGATCGTAGAGAAAGCTAAAGCGCTTATGGATAGATTGAAGATTTTCGAGGGTCAACTAGATAACGTTAAGAAGAATATTCCTGTGGATGTAAGTTCTCCTGAAGGAAAAATGTTAGTTATCAAAGACTCACTTGAAGACACTCTGAAAAAGTCGGCGATGCACTTTTACGAAGTGGCAGATTTAAATCAGAAATTGCAGGAGTTAGAAAAGGTAAGCAAAAGTATTGACGGTTTAGAGTCAGAACTAAACGCTATACTGTCTGAATACCAGATTTTTGTTAACTGTGAATTTTCTAACTGGATTGGGAAACTTAAAGACAGCGGCTTAGACGTGAAATCGACGGTGAATGCTGATTTTCAAAAAGAGATGCCGCTAGATGCAAGAATAGAAGCCATCAAACAAATCTTAGAAGGAGGAAGAGTTCTTGCCAAAGATGTTGTTCAAGTTGCCGAGCCAATTTATGGAATTATTAGACCTTTGTATGACCCGAGTCTTCCAGAGAAAAGCAGAGCAATAGAGTTCACCTTGCAAAAGCTTGAGCAAAAAGAGTCACCCTGGATTGCTATAGAGGCACTGTATAGTTCGTTGAATAATTGGAAGAGGCAGTATGGCGCTGACATCTTGGATTCAATGAAGTATCTTAAAACCTCATTAACGCCAATTGCAGATTTGGGCGGTGAAAGCGACGTTTTGCCGGCGATTTTTGGTGAGAACCTGCCGAAAGTGTTGGATTACGCCAAAAAAGCTGAGGCAATGAAATTAACAGCAGAAAAGAAGATTGAGAAAGACCAGCTGAACATTGTAGATGTTATCGCATTGAAGGATGACATTCAATCTTTCCTCAACATCTCCAAAGACGTGCTTTCCATGCTGTATGCTGAATTCATTAGTGAGGAAGACTCGATTGAGCGTTTGCTGCCTACAAAAGATTATCTGTGGGAGATAAACAGCACCTTGCGTGACCGCCTAAAGAAAGCAACCGAAACGCTCTCAAACCCCTCAAACTACAAGATTAACCAAATAATGGAAAACTTGCCCATTTACCTGTCTTACGTTGATGAGGCAGTGCAGACATTGGCGGTTTATAATGAGCGGAAAGAATTTCTGCTTAACTATCCAACGGCGGAAGCAGCCATTGAAGAACGATTAAAACAGAAGAAGCGTCTTTCACCGCAAGACCTTCCATTCCAAGCAAAGTTTGCAGGCGAATACCTAAGACTCTACTATACACAAAGATTCAGCGAATTCGCCTTCGACAAAGAAAACATGCAACTAACCAAAAAAACCTAATAGATCGAACTTGGGGGCTCTTTGTGACTCTACCTCCCTTATTAAAGGCTTAATCGGTTCTGGCACATTTTTGCGTTTTTGTTTTCCGTGGTTAAGCGGTGAAAACGTGGAAGCCTTAACTTACAATCTCTTGTAACAACATGAAAGATAGCTTCACAAACAAGTTTAGATTTCAAATATGGATTGCGAGTTCATAAACCGTTTATGTATATCTATCTTAGGTATACACTGGCAGTCATGGTATGTTAAATAAGAGAAAAATACTAAAGCTATTCGCTTCGCTAGGCATTAAAGGCGTCCTTTGCCTAATCTGCTTATTCATCTGCTTAGCTTCTATAAGCTTTGCTTTAGTAACGTATACCAGCACGGTTACAATAACTCCGACGGTACAGCTTAGCGTTGGCACGACAACTGCGTCGTGGACCATTTATGTGAATGAGGTGAACCAGGTACAGTATATGCCAGGCGGAGCCTCGGCGACCACATTGAACACGGGAGACACAAGCACCTATGCCTTTGAGGTTGTAACAGATGCAAATAAGGTCTGTGCAGTTGAGGTAGAGCTCACAACAGCAATGGACCCCACCAAATTTTCAAATTTTGACATAACTGTCCTTTCTTCCACGGCGGGCGGGTCTTGGGGCCCAGAAACCCTTTACACTGCTCCAACAGGCTCAGCTACTATGGCTTCTATTAATGGATTGACACAAGACGCCGCTGCCTACATTCATCAAGGCCTTTCAACTACAAAGTACTATGAAATCCAAGTAACTTACTCGTATGATTTAGTTGACAATACCACCCCAATAACTGCAACCTTCCAGTTCACTCCACTTCCACAGAATGGGTTTTAGTCAACTCTAACATTTTTTGAAGGCGTAATGCAACGGATGAAAAAAAAGAGCATGTTGAAGTAATACTGATAATAGACGAGTATGTTGAAGTAAAACTGATACTAGGAATTATATCATTAGTTATCGGTATGCCAGCTTTGGCTTTCGCAATATTTGTCTGGCCACAAACAGTCCAACCTCTCTTTAGCATCTACAATAGGTATGTTTGCGTATTCGGTAGCTTTGGAGCCATTATTAGCGGAGCTTTGTTGATAAATGAAAGCTTTGCAATAAGGAAAGCCCTCGCTTTTTCGTAGACCCATAAGAGCTTAGTTAAAGTATCGTTAAACCCTGCGCTATAAAATTAAGGGTTCCTTCTTTAGCAGTGAATTGTTTTTTCTGCCTCTTAATATTTTGGGTTTCCAAGGCATTTATTGTGGTACTAATGCTTATAGAAGCCCAAAGGTAAAAGAGCTTTTGAAAACGAGTTGCATCTATAGTGCATAACACTGCTTTTATATCCGATTTGCTCTTAATGTAGATAGTAAATTTTCTGAGGAGAAGAAAAATGGCTTATTTTACTGATAGAATTGAAGCTGGAAAGCGTTTAGCTTCAGCCTTGGCGAATTTTGCTGGCAAAAACGCGATTGTTCTAGCAATTCCACGGGGCGGCGTAGTTGTAGGCTATGAAATCGCTAAAGCGCTCAACCTTCCTTTGGACGTTATTATTCCACATAAAATTGGTGCCCCCGACAATCCTGAGTTGGCTATTGGAGCCATGACTGAGGATGGAACCATAATCCTCGACGACAACCTAATCACGTACATAGGGGTACCAGGGGACTATATTAAAGAAGAGAGCGAGCGGCAAAAACGTGAAATTGAGCGCAGGCTAAAATTTTACAGGCAAATCGAGCCTTACCCCAACCTGCGAGGTCATGATGTTATTATTGTTGATGATGGGATAGCTACAGGCTCAACCATGAAAGCAGCTTTGGCTTCGGTCAAAAACAGGGGCGCAAAAACCGTTACCGTTGCCGTTCCAGTTGGTCCACCTTCAACCATTAAAGAGTTAAAAAAACAAGCAGACCGCGTCGTATGCCTCTACACTCCAGAATATTTCCAAGCCATAGGACAATTCTACAGGGATTTTAGCCAAACCACCGACGAAGAAGTAATCCAACTACTCAAACAAAGCAAACAGAAAAGTCGTGAAAAACCAGTGGGGATAGTGACGGCATGATTCATCAAGAAACCGCTGTTAGAATTCCTGTTGGCAGTGTAGTTGTAGAAGGCAACTTAACCGTTCCTTCCAGCGCCAGAGGCATCGTGTTATTTGCCCATGGAAGCGGCAGCAGCAGATTCAGCTCCAGAAACCGATACGTTGCAAAAGTCTTCAACGCCCAAAAAATCGCAACGTTACTATTCGATCTACTCACTAACGAAGAGGATCAAGAAGACTTAGTAACAGCAGAGTACAGGTTCAACATCAACTTACTTGCTGAGCGCCTCATAGGCGCCACCGAATGGCTCAAAAAAGACCCTCAAACAAAAAATTACTCGTTCGCCTACTTCGGAGCAAGCACTGGCGCCGCAGCAGCTTTAATTGCGGCTGCAAAACTTCCAAACGATATTGTAGCTGTGGTTTCGCGCGGAGGACGTCCTGACCTAGCAACTGACTATCTTTCCAGAGTTGCGGCACCGACTCTCTTGTTGGTTGGCGGTTTGGATACAGAAGTAATTGAGTTAAATAGGCAGGCGATGGCGCAAATGTCTGCTGAAAAGAAGCTAGTAATTATTCCGGGTGCAACTCACCTTTTTGAGGAACCGGGCAAACTTGAAGAAGTCGCTAAACTATCAACAGACTGGTTTCTACGTTACCTAAGATAAGATGAAGCCTGTGGTTAGCTCCGTTTTTTATTCGCCTTTTGGCTGCTTGTACATTTTGAATAGTGCATAGTTTTCTGCCATGTCTGCCGTGTACAGGAAACTGAACGCTAAAACCTCTTCCAAAGGAACGTTCATGTAAAGCTACTTCTTTGATTGCAGTTCATCAAGGATTTTACGTTTAACTTCCAGAATACGCTTTGTTACTTGAATTCCTTTGGGGCAAACCTGAGTGCATTTGTAGTAGCTTTTGCAGCTCCACGCGCCATGTGGCTTATCCATAATCTGCAGGCGCTCCAACATGTCTTTGACGCGGCTATCAAAGATGTACCTGTGCGCTCGGACAATCGCCGCTGGACCCACATAAGGCGGATCTTCCTTCTGGTTGACTGGGCAAGCGGAGACGCAGCAGGCGCACATAATGCATTTTACATCGTCATCAAACTGGAGGCGCTGCTCAATGGTTTGCAGGTGTTCTTCGCCCTCTTCCGTTTTAGTTAGGCTTATGCCACTTTGTGGGTGCACGGATTTTTCTCTCTCAAAAAATGGTTCCATATCCACCACCAGATCCTTTACGACCGGAAAAACGCTTAGCGGTTCAATTAGGATTTCCTTGTCGGCATCGTAGTCTTTAACCAGTTTCTGGCATGCTAACGCTGAAACTCCATTAATCGTCATGCCGTCAGAACCACAGATGCCATGCGCACAACTCATCCGGTACGCTAAGCTGCCGTCTTGTTCCCAGCGGACCTTGTTGAGGCAATCTAGCAGCCTATCCGTTGGTTTAGCATCCACAGTGAAGCCGTCGTAATGAGGCTCTTTGTCGTTTCGGGGGTCGAAGCGGAAAATTTTCAACTTCACCCTCATACTAATACTTCCTTGCTTTAGGTTCAAAACGCGTAACAACCACTGGCTTATACTGCACCTCAAATCCAATTGGCATGTGGAAAACCAATGTGTGCTTAAGCCAAGCCTCGTCATTGCGCTCGGGAAAATCGTTACGGTAATGCGCTCCCCGGCTTTCCTCACGCTGCAAAGCCGAGTATACAATAACTTCTGCAAGCTTCAGCATATTCTCCAACTCCAATGCTTCCTCTAACTCATAGTTGAAACGTTTTCCCTTATGCATTATCTCCAGATTAGCCACTCTGCCTTGAAGTTCGCGAATTCGCTGCGTTGCCTGTTCCAAGCCTTTCCTGTCACGGAAGACGCTGCACAATTGAGTCATTGTCTTCTGCATATCGTCACGAACTGCGGCGGCACGTTCTTTCCCAGCCATTCCAAGTATCCTATCGATTTTTGAAGAAACTGCCAACTCAGCATCTGCAGGCAGAGGAGCCAATGGATTATTATCAACGTAATCTGCGATGTCTGCTCCTGCGCGTTTGCCGAAAACCACCAAGTCAACCAGTGAATTCGTGCCAAGCCTGTTCGCTCCGTGAACGCTTACGCAGGCACATTCGCCAGCCGCATACAACCCAGCCAGAACCGCGGATTTCCCGTCGACCAGCACGCGTCCTTGTGCATCGGTTGGAATGCCACCCATCATATAGTGGCATGTCGGCGCCACAGGAATCGGTGATACACTTGCATCGATGCCAAGATATGTCTTCACGAACGAGGTGACTTCCGCAAGCTTCAGTTGCAGTTGTTCTTTGCCAAGGTGCGTTAAATCCAGATAAACGTAGTCGGATCCTTCCACGCCTCTGCCCTCAGCAACCTCAGTTAAAATAGCTCTGGAAATGATGTCTCTGGGCGCGAGGTCCTTTAACGTCGGCGCGTAACGTTCCATAAACCGCTCGCCTAAGCCGTTCCGCAGGATGCCGCCTTCCGACCTTGCCGCTTCACTGACCAAGATGCCCAAACCATGGATGCCTGTGGGGTGGAACTGAACAAACTCCATGTCTTCAAGTGGAATGCCCGCGTCAAACGCCAAAGCAAAGCCGTCGCCTGTAGCCGCAAAAGACGTCGAGGTTGTTTTGAAGATTCTGCCACAGCCGCCCGTGGCAAGCAAAACCGCTTTCGCATGAAAAACCGCTGGCTCCCCCGTTGCCAACTCGTACCCTGCCACGCCGCAGCATCGACCCTCAGACGTTAGAAGCGACGTAACGAAGACTTCGTCGAAGATTTTTACACCTCGCACCAAGCAGTGGTCGTAAAGCGTGTCCATAATTACGCGCCCAGTCCTATCTGAAGCGTAACAAGCTCGCCGAACAGGTGCCTCTCCAAAGTTCCTTGTATGCCCGCCGAAGCGGCGCTGCTCAATTTTGCCTTCGCGGTTGCGGCTAAAAGGTACGCCAAGCTGCTCTAACTCAACGACTCTCTGGGGTGCTTCACGGGCAAGAATTTCGACCATGTCCTGATCTGCTAGGTAGTCGCTGCCTTTCACAGTGTCGAACATGTGCCATTCCCAATGGTCCTCCTCCTCGTTACCAAGAGCCGCTGCCATGCCGCCTTGCGCTGAACCACTATGAGAACGAGAAGCGTACACTTTGCTGATTACGGCTACATTGCAGGTTTCTGAGGCTTTAAGAGCGGCTGTTAACCCTGCGATGCCTGCGCCAACTATTACCGAGTCATACTGGTGAATCATGTTTGTTTTCACTCCGTTTATTTGTGCGTCAACTCTTAAAATTGTGCTTCTCTACACTTATGTTTGCTTGTTCGGTAGGTACTTCGCGGCCAGACGCCCGCATGGTTTCTAAATGAGAACGAATTGCCATTGTTCCCTTCTCAGTGATTTGCATGAACATCCGAGGGCCTCCATACACCTTGAAGCCTTTGCGCACAGTCAACTTTTAATAGTCTTTAACACATAAAATATAATGGTGCTTTTTCACAGATTACGTGTGGTAGCAACGTAGCGAATATGCTCTGCTTTTCAGCAACGGATGCCGAATTCCATTTTTTTGAACTATTCAGGTTCTGGAAACCGCGCTTATATCAAGATACTTGTCTCTCCTTATAAAACCAGACATAATGAGTTCCTACCTCATGTGAGGAGACCAATTCTTAGTCAACACAAAATATGGATTGAAAAACATGAAGAAACTGCAAGTCCTTATAATCGCATTTCTAATTTCGTTATCAATCTGCGCATTCGCGAGCATGCAAGCCAAAGCTCAAGATCTGACTGTGAGTGTGTCGCCTATTTCTTGGGCTATGGATGTTGGCCAGACTGAGACGTTTACGGCTACACCTTCTGGCGGTACAGGTACTTACTCGTCTTACCAGTGGTATGTTGGTTCCACGCTTCAAAGTGAGAATAGTTCATCGCTTAGTTTTGCTCCTGCCTCCTCGGGTTCTTACTCAATTACTGTGACCGTTACTGACAGTTCAAATACGACTTCCGATCCTTCTAACATGGTTGCGGTTACAGTGAACTCCGCGCTGGTTGCTCCAACCGTGACAGCTGCTCCGAATACTGTGAATCAGGATCAGACTAGCAGTTTGAGTTCTTCTGCTGTGTCTACGGGTACTTCTCCGTATACGTATCAGTGGCTTCAGCATGCTCCTAGTGCCAGTTCTTACTCGGCGATTAGTGATGCGACTTCATCCGGCTATTCTTTTGCTACTACAGGTTCTACAGCGACAGGTGTTTGGAGTTTTGAGCTTCAGGTAACTGATGCAGCCTCTGCAGTGGTCACTTCAAACTCTGCGTCGGTTATGGTGAATTCTGCGCTATCTGTTAGTGTTTCGCCTACTTCGGTGACTTTGAATGTTGGTCAGTCTCAGACGTTCTCGGCTACTGCCTCTGGGGGTTCGGGTAGTTACTCGTCTTATCAGTGGTATTTGGGAGGGGTAGCTCAATCCGGTCAGACTGCGTCAACGTTTAGTTATTCTCCTGCTTCTTCAGGTTCTTACTCGATTACTGTGACTGTTACTGACAGTTTAGGTGCAACTTCGGCTCAGTCTACTGCGGCAACCGTTACGGTGAGTGCTTCGCCGACTGTAAGCATCACTCCTACCGGTCCAGTTACTATGGATGCTGGTCAGGTTCAAACGTTTACTGCTACGGCCAGCGGCGGTTCAGGCACTCTGTCTTATCAATGGTACTTGGACAGCACTGCGGTCGGCCCTAACAGTGTAAGTTATTCTTATACTGCTTCGGGAACTTCGCATTCGGTTACCTGTAAGGTGACTGATAGCGCTTCTACTCCAGTTATTTCTCCAGCCTCTAATGCCGTCTCGGTTGCGGTGAATTCTGCTTTGGTTGCTCCGACTGTGACGCCTATTCCTGGTGCGGTTGATCAGGGTCAGACTAGCAGTTTAACTTCGTCTTCGGTGACGACGGGCACTTCTCCTTACACGTATCAGTGGTTTGAGAGCGCTCCTGGCGAAAGTTATGTTATGGTGGGTTCAAACTCTGCAAGTTTCAGTTTTGTTACTTCAGGCTCCACGGTTACTGGTTATTGGAGTTTCATTCTTCAGGTGAAAGATAATGTGGGTGCATCGGTGAATTCTTCTGCTGTGTCAGTTACGGTGAATTCTGCTCCGCTGGATCACTTTGTGTTTAGCTCTGTGGGTACTCAGACTGCGGGTACACCGTTTAGTGTAACGGTTACGGCTAAGGACGCATATGGCAACACGGTTACGACCTATACTGGAATTAACACTTTGAGTGTTTCAACTGGAACTATTAATCCAACTAGCACCAGTGCCTTCTCGAGTGGTGTTTGGACGGGTTCAGTGACAGTTACAGGTGCTGGTTCAGGAGTTACGCTTTTCACGTCTGGTTCTGGCGTGTCTGGAACAAGTGGCGGCTTCACGGTTAATCCTGGTGTTCTCGATCACTTCACTTTTAGCACTATTAGTAGTCCTCAGATTTCTAATTGGACTTTCGTTGTATGGGTTACGGCTGAAGACGTGTACGGGAACACAGTTACAGGCTACACTGGTACGCCGTCTTTTACTTATTCTGCTGGGTCGATTAGTCCTGGTGCTATGAATGCTTTCGTTAGCGGTGTAGGGTCGACTTTAGTTGCGGTGACTCCTGCTGGTTCAAGCGTCACTATTACAGCTACTGATGGCACCCATACTGGGACTAGTAACTCGTTTACGGTGAATCCTACTATCAGTGCTACTGCAGGAGCCAACGGAGCTATCAGCCTATCTGGAAATTTTCCAGTCAACTATGGGAGTAACCAAAGCTTCACTATAACACCGAATACTGGTTATAGCATAGCTTTTGTTGCGGTGAATGGAGTTTCAGTTGGCGCTGTTAGTTCATACACTTTCACTAATATTCAGGCTACATATGACATCTACGCAGCGTTTGCACTAACACCCACTCCAACTCCTACTCCAACTGCAACTCCCACTCCAACACCGACGCCATCGCCGTCACCAACTCCTATACCTATAGCTACTCCTACTCCAAAAACAGCATCATCGCCTACTCCAACTCCGGCAGCAACACCATCGCTTCCTCAGCATCCATTGGCCTTACTAAAACAAACTCAGTCTCAAAGTTTATCTCAAGAAGGAATTTATGAAGCAGCGGCTGCCGTGATCATGGGGGCAGTTGTTGTATTTGTGCTCTTATTCGACAAAAAGCGAAAAGTTGAAGGAAACCCCAACGAAGAAGTAGACCTCTTAGATTGAGCCGCGTTTCTGTTAACTTTGTTTAGGAAGCTTGAAAATTATTGGAAATTCTGATATAGACTACCATGGCGCAGAATTAAGTGAGCACTTCGACTCATGGTTCTTCACCTGTAGTCTCTTCCAGTTCTTTGATGGTGCGATAAAACATCTCTTCTGGTGATGAGGTTCAAATCCGCCATAGTTATTTTGAAGTTATTGCGTCTAAGATGTCGAGACGAGAAAAAAAGAAAAGGGATTGTTTAAGAAAGCTAACAGTATAAATGCGTTTCTAGAGAAGCGGGTCCGACGGGACTCAATGACCTGTGTACACTTTTATACCGAAGCCTCAGCCAAAATTAGCTCTCTGAGTTGTTTTCGCAGAACTGTCAGCTGGTGATCTTCGCCCTCTTGGACTGTAACTGCTCCGTAAGCTAACGCGTCTTTAGCAAGTACCTGCTCCGGATTCATACCTAAAGCCCGTACCATTTCTTTAAGCTGTTCAAGTTTGCTGATTTGCGTTTTTGGTCTAATGGCTAAACCTGCCGATGCATAAACACTGCGAAGTTTCTCGATGCCTATGCTTTGGATGTCGTGGTATGTGTCAAGCGTGTGTCCCATGAAATAATCAACGTAGTCAGGTTGGACGCCTAAAGCAAGTAACTGTGTTTTGAAGTATTTTCTTAGGCTGTGTACTCTCAAGTCATAATGTCCTTCGCATTGTTTTACAAGGTTAGCTTTGACGTATAGTCCATGGACTACTCGTCGCATTTGCTTTGGGGTTATGTTTCTAGGTGTGGCTTTGGTTTCATCACGAATTAAAGGTGATTCGTCGGTTAGGTTTTCGGGCTTTGTGCGTCTGCTGCCGTTCCTTCTTTGGTCGATGTAGAGCTTCAGATATTGCGCGGCTTCAGCGCCCAGAAACGTGTCATAATCCCCATATTTGCCCTTGACGATTTCGGTTTCAACATGGATATGGATGGGCACGCGGTTGTTTTCGATGTCTTCTCGGACGTGGCGGTACTTGAGTTTTGACAAGGTTCCTTCTCGGAAGGCACCTAGCGCAAGCATGGATACGATGACTTTCCCGCGTAAATCAGCTATGTCAAGCACGCGCGTCAATTCTTCAGCGGTTGGGCTTCGGTCTTTGTATGTGATCCGTCGGCTTAGTGGCTCAGACAACTCTACTTTGATGCCGTTGACGCGATAGAATGTTTTGACACTTTTGATGCGGTTGACAACTACACCGGGTTTCAGTCCTTGATCTTGTAATTCAGCTAAGAAGTCGTTAAGAAAGCCTGAGTGGTTCTGGACTCTTGCGGGGTCGGGTATGTTTCCAACGGGCTTAATGTCTTTAATGATTAAATCAGGACTACTGCCTAACCATGCGGTGTATTTCTGAACGTTTACGGTGTAGCTGTAAATGCTGTGAAAAGAACCTGAGCAGTGACGTAAAAAGTGCCGCGCCATTTTGAGTATGCTTTGATTGTCGAAGGCAAACTCTATTAGGGCGGGTCTTTCGCTGACAAAAGCGCTTAAAACGTAGTCGATAAGTCCTTTTTCTCTGGCGGCTAAAACTTTGTCTAAGCTAAGGACTACTGTGTGTTTGAGTTTGCTGTTTCTTAGACCTTTTTCGATTATTACTTGGTCGCCTTGAATCTTCATTGGGAACGGCAGAGTTCTGAGTTCTTCAAGTGAGAGCTTTTGGTTTCGCATTATAGGCTGCGTGATGGCTTCGGTGATCATTTTGGTTTCTCCTTTATTTTGGTACCTAAGTACCTATTCAGTATAAATGAAGCAAAAAGATTTAACCTTTTAGGTACATATACGTTAATGTACTGGGGTTCAAACATGGGTCGCATAAATGCAATTATACCGGATGACTTAGAACGCAAGTTCCGCACCCAAGCAACACAAAAATTCTTACGCAAAGGCTCAGTCGGATTGGCCGTGACTGAAGCGATAGGACTTTGGCTGAAGCAAGAAGAACTTAAAGATAAAAAGTAATTAGTCAATTTTTTTCATCTCCAAGATGTCGGATTTTAGCAGAACTAACCCTGAGGCTTTTGAATCGCCACCGCGAAGCGTTGGGGGCTCTGCGTCACGATCCCAAGTCAGCGTTATGTACTGGTCACATTCATAGACAAGCCAGCCGACGGCTTCCCTGACTTGTGGCTTCATGGCGAAAGCCGAGTTTCTGTTGAAAAGGACATGATCCCAGTATTTAACAAAAACAAGTCCTTTAAACTCGATAGCTGGGCGTTTGAGGCGAGTTTTGGCTTCTATTTTAGGCCCTTCTGCTAATCCGGCCACCGTTAACGCTTTTACATTGGTTACGCCGTTCAAACATTTCCCTCGTTCAAGAACGTCAAATTCTGCTATCCTACATGTAGTTCAGGGAAATCATATAAATTCATGTCCTACATGAAGGACTCTATCGAGTATACCACTTTACGCACGGAAAACAAACTCCTGCGCGCCTGCATAATCAAGGACACGGACCAGGAAGAATGGCGTGAAGAATACCGAAACTTTGAGTCCGCCTTGACTTTCAAGGCGTAGGTTCTACCGGGTTTGTAGGATTAATATAGGCACCGTTACCTATATAGGCATGGTTCCCTATATTTTGAGATGAGAATATGCGAGAACCCCCATTCATAGTCGGTAGGCCAGTTACAGGCGAGTACTTCGTAGACAGGGAAGACGAGCTCCGCCGGCTTCAGACACTTGTCAAAGGTATCCAAAAAGGAGCTTCTAGCAACTCCGCTTTGATCGGGCTCAGAAGGACGGGGAAAACGTCCATTTTGGAGAACCTTGAAATTCTGCTAAAGCCGAATGCGAAACTCATCCCCGTAATTGCAAATTGCTATGGAATAGCCGCGAAGAGTCGCCTTGCCAAAGTATTGGTCGACAAAACAATCGAGAGCTATGTTTGCAAGACCGGTGATAGCGCCTTTCTTAAACGAATAACTAAGGCAATTGGGCAGGCGGCCAAGTCTGCAATTGGGCGGATAAGCGAAGTGAAATTTGCGGAGTTTTCTTTAAAGCTTCAAGACAAGAACATGGAGGAGGATTCCCTAATTGAGGAAGCTCTGCAGTACATAGAAGCCTTGGCACAGGAAAAGGACGTGTTCTTTGTGGTAATGCTGGACGAATTCCAAGATGTTATCAGATGGGGGGATGACACCCTCAAACGGATCCGTTCAGTCGTACAATCACAGAAGAGAGTTTGCTATGTCTTGGCAGGTTCTGCGACAAGCATAATGCGCAATTTGGTTTACGATCGCCGATCTCCATTCTATAGGCAGCTAGTCGAAATCCCAATCAAGAAACTTGACAAATCGATTGCTACTGCTTTTCTAAAGAGGAGGTTTGAATGTGCTGAAATGGAAGTAGCAGACTCCGTTATAGCGAAGATAGCGACCTTATCAGATGGGTACCCCGACTACATGCAGCGCCTCGGGCTCGAACTGTACCTTCTGATAGGACAAGGATGTATGATAGCCGAGGACCAAGTGGATAAGGCCTATGAGGACATGGTCGTCAGCTTAGATGGAGAGTTCGATAACTACTTTAGAAATTTCTCTCCCCTAGAAAGAGAAATCCTCGTAGCTCTCGCAACGGGTAGCATTCAGCCGAGCGAAGTGGCTAGGGCCGTGAGAAAACCAATCTTCAACATATCGAAGACTCTAACAACGCTCATGAACTACAGCATAATCGAGAAACCAATGAAGGGGCAGTACAGGATAACTGACCCAGTATTCGCAGACTGGCTGAACCGACGTTTTAGGGCTATCACGCAGGAATAGGCGTTTTTCCCTATATAGGACCCTATCCCTAATCATGGTTAACATCAATCTACGTTAATAATATATAAGCAAAATATCATAATTAACACAAAGTCGTGCGGTCAAGAAGTTTTTCGATTTATGCGACTGGCTAGCGAACGTGCTTTTATTACTACCATTTCTATATTCACTTTTGGTTGAAGAGTTTGTCTCCGCCTAGTGTCTTCAAGAATAGAAGGGTCTTGCTCCATGACTATACGCCTACTAGGCTGCCTCATAGAGAGCGGGAGCTTAACGAGCTTAAGAACTATTTTGGTCCCGTCATTACTGAGGACGTGAATGTAAAAGTCCATATTTACGGAAGCATAGGCAGTGGCAAGACAGTGCTGTGCAGGAGGCTCGGTCGCTACCTAGAGGAGGAAGCTGTGAAGGCGGGGAAGAAGCTCAAGTATGTCCACATTAACTTGGCTTACACTCCGAAGCCCTATCACGTTATGACTAAGCTTATGGATCAGGTTTCGTTTGTGGAGTCTTCTAGATCCGGCCTGAGCCCTGAAGAGATGTTGGCTATCATTGCGAAGAGCCTGAGTCGGGAGGACTACCGGCTTGTTCTAACCTTGGACGAAGTGGACACCTACATTAGCGAGGGGCGTGACCCCAGCATCCTCTATATGCTTCCGCGAGTACACGAGCTTTTTCCGGAGGCGGCTTGCAGGGTCAGCCTGATCTACGTTTCTAGAAGCTTGGATTGGATGGCTAAGCTGGACAAGGCGACACTGGATACTTTGGGTCGTGTTTCTGCCGTGCACCTCGGCGAGTATGGTCTGCCCGAAGTCAGGGACATAGTTGGCTGTAGGGCTGAGGAAGCTTTTCGGCCCGGCGCTGTTTCTGAAGACGTTACTGATTTCATTGCGAGGACCTCCGTGGGTTACGGTGGTGTCCGCTATGCCCTGGAACTCCTCTTAGAGGCGGGTGGCCAAGCGGAAATGGATCACGCAAAGACCGTAAAAGCTGAGCATGTGAGAAGAGCCCATGCCCTTATCCCTAAGGGGACTGACGGTGCTTACTACCCGGGTGAACTCTCGCTACACAAACAACTCCTCCTCGAAGGCGTCATCAACGCCCTGCAGGCAACAACTGAACCCTACCTCTCTCTAGACGACGTCTATTCCGCGTATCGCATCGCCTGCGAAGAGTACGAAAGAGAGGCAGAGGACAAGCCAGCGATCCAAAACTACCTGAAAGATCTTGAAACACACGGCTATGTCCTCCTCGTGAAAGCAGACAACGAAACGCTCGTGGGAATGGAGTTTCCCCCAGACCGCTTGGCCAAAGCCCTCAAAGAAAGCCTAAAACATGCGCTGCAACCCTTAGATAAGCACTAAGGCTTCTCTTACAGGGGGACCCTCCCCGTACCCGAAATGTGCACAAGTCCTTTTAGTACCGCAACCCTTTCTCAGATTAGAAGGGATGCTGAAACCGATGGCTACTTTCAATGTGACACCCGAGCAGCTTGTAATCTTTCACGAGTGCCTCGGCTCCAAAGTGTGTATTCGCATATTCCAGGTATTTCTCGCGAATAAAAGCCTCAACGTATCAGCAATATCAAGAAAAGTTGGATGCAACAACGACCGCTGCATCGAACACCTGAAGAAGCTGGCCAAGCTGGGCATCGTTCAAGAAGAGTTCTACGCCGGACGCCACTCGTTCGCCCTAAAAAAAGGAGACTTCACGGATCTTATGCAGCAAGCCATCACCCTCATGAACAAAGATGAAAAAAGCACACCTAACATTGTTCATCGCGGCGATTCGCAATAAAGGAAGAGTGAAACGATGGGAAAGAACATAAAGAGAGTTCTGGTCCACATCCCTAAGGATTTTCTGGATGAGTTTGACAAGGAGATTGCTGGACTCTACGCCAGCCGAAACGAAGCCATCCGGGCTGGAATGATCATGGTGATAGAGGCCGAAAAGAGAAGATGCCCCGAAAAATAGTAAATCTTATCCAATCACCTTTGATTTTAGCTGAAATTTTCATTTTCACTCATCCCCCTACTCCTTCGAACAGTAGTTTCTTCAATTGCTTTTTAAATGGTATAGACGATATGCGTGAGCCCCAAGTGATTGCCTATGAAAAAAACAATAGTACTTGGTCTCAACCAAAACCTAATCCTCAAGTCCCTTGCACGTCAGGATTGTGTGCTCTTACACATAACTCGCCTAAGAACGGGCGGGAAAGAACAGTTAATCTAGACGGTAATGAGTGGTGGGCAAGACCTCTTCTTCTAACAGCTTGACATTGGAGGATACCTGATATGATTAGAGGCTGGATCCTCGATGTCTATGCGGCTGACCTGGGCGAAGTTGCAGTCTGGATCATAAGCGAATCAGGTCAGAGAATCCGTTTAATTGACAGGTTTGAACCAAAGATCTACGTTTCAGGAAAACAAGACGAAATCGAACGCCTAGCCAGCCGATTCTACAACAACCAAGACATAGCCAAATGGGGCTTCGCCCAAAAATACGCGCACCCCACAGACACACAAAAAAGCCGCGTCCTTGAAATAACGTTAAAGGACTACCGAAAAACATCTCATTTTACCCGAGAAATCCTAAGAATAGGCGACTACGCCAAATTCGAGGTTCATAACTGCGATCTGCACTGTGACCGCGGTTACTTATTCAGCAAAGATCTCTTCCCATTGGCACTTGTAGAAATCAAAAACCAAGCTACCGAATTAACTTATACGCTTCAAGATTCAGTAGCCAGCATAGACTACGCTGTTCCCTCGCTGCGGATAATGAAGTTGCAAGTGAAAACAGCCAAAAAAGGCAAAATAGCCAACTTCGAAGACCCGATAGGCGAAATCACACTAAGTCAAGAAGAGAAACTGGTAACCATAGACTCTTCGGATGAAGCCGACGGACTCTTAAAACTTGTTGACCTAGTTTGCGAATTGGATCCAGATGTCATATTGACTCATGGTGGCGACAGCTACCTTTTCCCCTACCTCATTTACAGAGCCACAGCAAACAAAGTTTTAGACAGAATGATTCTAAGTAGAGACCCTATTCCTTTTTCGTTTAAGGCTCCATCTGGAAATACCTTCTTCTCATATGGACGTTCCTTCTACAGAGCAACCGCGCAACGTCTGTACGGGCGCATCCATGTAGATGAAGCCAACACCTTCGTGCTGTCAGAGGCAGATTTTGACGGCTTAATTGAAATCGCTAGAACCTGCCGTGTGCCCCTGCATACCGCAGCCCGAAACTCCATCGGCTCAAGCATGTCTTCGTTGCAATTCTATCAAGCAATAAAAGATGACGTGTTAATTCCACGAAACAAAAGCATCCCAGAAGCATTCAAAAGCGCTTACCAGCTGCTGGTGGGCGACCGCGGAGGCTTCGTTTTCGAACCACGCGTAGGAGCCCACGACCACATTGGCGAAGTTGACTTCAGCAGCATGTACCCAAGCCTTATGGCAAACAACAACATCTCTGCCGAAACTGTTCTGTGCAAATGTTGCCCAGATTCACCCATACGCATTCCAGACCTGGGCTATAATATTTGCACTAAACGAAAGGGTATAGTTCCCAAAACTCTGCGCCTTGTGGTAGATAAGCGTCTTTTCTACAAGAAGATGAGAGACCTAACTCAAGACCCCCGCCTAAAAGAAGTCTACGATAAGCGTCAGATAGCTTTGAAATGGATACTTGTCACCTGCTTTGGCTACCTTGGCTACAAGAACGCTAAATTCGGCACTGTAGACGGCCACATGGCAGTGTGCGCCTTTGGAAGAGAAGCCCTCCTCAACGCTGCATCCACAGCAGAAGCGAATGGCTTTGAGGTCATTCATGGCATAGTAGATTCCCTTTGGCTTAAGAAAACAGACGCCACCATCGAAGACTACAAGGTTCTTTGCGACAAAATAACTGCGCAGGCTGGCGTTCCCATTAACTTTGAAGGACGCTATAAATGGATTGTATTTCTGCCCTCAAAAACTCACCCGCGAATAGGCGTCCTCAACAGGTATTATGGCCTTATGGAAAACGGTAAAGTGAAAGTCCGCGGCATAGAAGTTCGCCGTCGAGATACACCACAGTTCATAATTGACGCGCAAACCGACATGATAAAAGCCCTCTCTGAAGCCAACAACGCCACGGAACTTTACCTGAAAATTCCCCAGGCACTTGATGTTGTGAAGAAGTATCGGCGAAAACTCTTAGACCAAGAAGTGCCAATCTGGGAGCTCATCATTACTAAGCATCTATCGAAAAACCCTAAACACTACAGGCAACACGTCAGTCAAGTCATCGCCGCGGAGCAGCTAATCAAGGAAGGCGCCGAAGTCCATGCGGGAAACAGCGTAAAGTTTCTTTTCACGAGTGCAGAGAATAAGCGGCATGAACGCAGAGTCAAAGCAGCACAACTCATCGATGAAGGCATAAAACCTGACACCAAAAAATACCTTCTTCTTCTCTATGCCTCAGCAGCCAACCTGCTTAGCTTCGCGGGCTACACATCCAAATCAGTCTACGAACCTATTAAAGGTCAAAACCAAAAGAGCCTCTTGGGATACTGAAAAAAAGAGGTATCCAGAAATAACAATAAACCTGTAGTAAGGAAGAGTAGTGAGGAAGATATTTTTCTCGCACTCTTTTCGCTATGCGGCTGTTATCTTGGATTCTCCGGCTTCTTTTGTTATCCGGTATATTTTGTCGACGAAGCCTTCTAACTCGCTTTCGTGAGAAACTGCAATTACTTGTTCGCATTTCAGTTCACTCAAGATGTCTCTGAGTCTGAACAATTGCTCTCGGCTGAACCCGTCTGTTGGCTCATCGAGAATTAGCAAGTTGCTTTGCATCGCCTCGCATACTTTTTTAACCATAACGTTTAGAGCAAGCCGA
>Ga0187874_10000322_pt1 | contig 61402 bp, 60 predicted proteins | sample June2016WEW_16_1_3_FD_132993 | JGI IMG/M metagenome (GOLD analysis project Ga0187874, IMG submission 132993) | Peatland microbial communities from SPRUCE experiment site at the Marcell Experimental Forest, Minnesota, USA - June2016WEW_16_150 | ecosystem: Environmental > Terrestrial > Soil >... | reverse complement strand
CGAGACAGTCCCGGCGGCGCCTCGGGAGGCTGAGCTGTTGGACACCACCGTCGGCTACCCGATGCTCCTGCTCTCCCGCCACAGTCGCGATACCTCCGGGCGTCCGGTTGAGTTCGCCCGTTCGTTCTATCGCGGGGACCGCTACAAGTTCGTTACCCAGCTGCAGCCACCAACCACCCCGGCTGCCGGCGTCGGCTGAGCACGGCGATGGTCGATGTGAGCTGGTTCCCGTCAGAGGCGGAAGGGGCTCTTTGCGCTGCGGTGCAGCACCTAGCTTGGAGAGTGCTCCCAGACATTGGAGTCACGAGGCGTTGAGCAGCCCCGAGGACGTCACTGCCGCCGATGTCTTTGCGGTTGCTGCTCGGCTGTTAGAGCGACTGGCCAACGAACAACTGCCGGTTCTGAGTCGGGCGGGCGAGCTCCTAGCCGGCAGGCTGATGGCCGGGGGCGACATCTACGTCTTCGGTACCGGACATTCGCGCGTGGTCGCCATGGAGCTGGCCGGACGGGCCGGCGGGCTCGCCGGAATCAAGGAACTGGTCCTGGACGAGCTGGTCGCTGCGGGCAAAGCAGACAAGACAGAGCTGGTGGATGGGACGCTAGAGCGGCGTCCTGAAGCGGCGCGCGCTTTGCTTGAGCCCCTGACCATCGAACCTGTTGACAGTTTCATAGTCATATCGCACTCAGGTTGCAACGGCGCGCCTGTCGAGATGGCGCTCCAAGCCCGGCAGTGTGATTTGCCCGTGGTAGCCATCACCTCCTTGGAGCACAGCAGAATGATTAAGTCGCGGCACCCTAGCGGGCTACGGCTGTTCGAGGTGGCCGATCTGTGCATCGACACTTGTGCCCCGTACGCCGACACAGCCATCCGGCTGCCTTGCGAGCTCGGAGTCTGCAGCGTCTCTTCGATCGCCGGAGTCCTCATCGCCCAAGCGCTGACGTCGGAGATCGTCGGCAGGTACTTGCAGGCGGGTGTAAAACCGCCTTTGTTGCTGAGTCGAAACCTCTCGGGGTACTAGCCGGTTCGGTCGTACGTCACGGCGGCTCGCCAGGTTGTCACTTGTGACCCGTGGCCCGGCAACGACGCCACGCGAGCTGAGGTTGCTCAGCTCGCCCTCGTCAGGGCGATATGGCTGCAGCGGGAGACACGGCGTGTCGCGCGGCACGGTGAGGCCGTCGCTCGCCTCGCGCGAACAGCGCTCGAGACATGCTTCGTCGGTCTCTATTGCCTCTACGGGGACGATCCATTCACGGCGATGCGAGAAGGGAATCGGCAGGCGCTTCGGCGGATGCTTGCGAACCTAGGGCATGACGACATCATCACAGACGACGTCCTCAAGGCCATCGAGGTCGAGATCGGCGGAGACGGAGACCTGCTCGATACCAGGAAGAACGCCGAGGCGATCGGTAAGGCGCTAGACGGCGCCCCCTTCCTGGTCAACCTCTACTGGCGGATGTACGTGCCGCTCTCCGAGTTCTTCGTCCACACCAACGGGGTCTCACCTCTGCATCACGTCGGTGCCAAAGGACGAGATCCTCGACGAGCCGGTGTACCCGTGGGCGCACCGCTGCGCCGCGTCGACGGATGCATGGCGCTCGTCGCCGCCGCTATCACCCACGCTGGAGGCCACCCGGATGAACCACTCGGGAAGTACGCGACGACCACCTGAACCAGGCGCTCGCGCCGTTGGCGAGCGTCAGCGGCAAGAGCCTCTTTCGCTCCCTCGGGCCGGCAAAGATCGCCGCGCTCGTCAACGGTGTCGTGGATCTGCGTGCCTACAACGTCTCGGGTCGAGCCGAAACGGATACCTGGGATGACCGCGTCCCCGCCTCCTGCGCTCCTGGTTTGAACGGCACCTGGGTGACTACAGCGTGGCCTCCGAGGAGATCTGGGACCTCTACGTCGACCGCATCGTCACTGTGCTCGCCGGGCCGCCTCCCTCGACAAACGAGTCCGAGGGCAACGAGAGCGACCCCGAGGCTCATAGCGGTAGATGGACGTCCGAGTGACCGACGCCTCACGTCTCGAGGTGCCGTGCGCTAGGTGTTCGAGCGCAAGAAGGAAGCCGGCCGAGGCCCAGATCGTTCCGTGCCCGAGCCTGTCGCGTTTGCGGACAGGCAGATGTCACCTGCCAAACCCGAATATCGATGGGTGCCTCAAGTCGAAGCCTCTGATAGACGAGATCGTCGCGCTCTGGTGCTGTTGCTCCGGTGTGGTTCACGCAGACGCTGGTGGTTCTTCTTGGCTGACTGCGTCGAGGAGCAGTTTCGCCGCCACTGTCGCCCCGTCGGTGCGGATCGTGCCTTCCACGGCGATCGCCCGGGCGCGGGTCTCGGGCGCCAGGGCCGTCCCGAGCGCGTCCGACAGAGACTCGGCGGTGGGATTTGGGCCGTCGTGTGCCGCGCCGATACCCAGCTCAGCCACCCGGCCCGCCCAGTATGGCTGGTCCGCCATCTGGGGTATCACCACCTGAGGCGCCCCTGCTCTGGTGGCCGTCGTCGTCGTCCCCGCGCCGCCGTGGTGCACGACGGCGGCCACCTGGGCGAACAGTGCCTGCTGGTTGACCTCGCCGACAGCGAAACAGTCGTCCCGGTTGTCGATCAAGGCCAGGTCGGCCCAGCCGCGGGCAACGACAGCGCGACGGCCCTGCGCGCGGATCGCCTCGATGGCCACCCGGGCGATGTCCTTCGGGGTGCGCATGCTGCCGAAGCCCACGTAAACCGGTGGTGTGCCGGCGTCCAGGAACGCCACCAACTCGGCCGGGAGCGGACGCTCGTCCGGCAGGATCCACGCTCCCGTTTGCACTACATCGAGATCTGCCGGCTCCTGCCACGGGCCCAGGGTCGGGTCCGCGGCCAGCCAGGGGTGGTCGGTGAACCCATAGCGGTAGACGTTGTCCACCGGTGGCAAGCCGATCGAAGTCCTGCGGGTGTTGAGCGCCTCGCCGAAAAGCTCGTTCGCACGCTGGGCTTGTAGGTCCCACAGCACACGGTTGTCGGTCACATCCGGTGGGAACGGCCGACCGGGAAACAGCGTCGGAGCGTGGTGCGGCGACGGCAGGAAGATCGGACAGTAGGCCGCGTAGACGTAGCGGATGCCGAGCTTCTCGGTCACCGACCGCGCGCTCGCCGCGGCCGGCAGCAGGCCGGACGCCACCAGCGCATCGCATCCCTCTGCTGCTGCGACGAGCTTGTCGAACTGCACGGACATGATCTCGGCCGCGAGTCGGGGCAGGTCGGCCGGCGACGGCCGCGTCGCCCCGTGCACCAACGGGCGCACCGGGGGGCCGACTGGCACCAGGGGCACGCCAACCTCGCTCAGCCGCTCCGCGCACCGGTCTAAGCCGGAGAAGTCCGGCGGCGCGCAAACCCACACCTCCGCGCGAAGTTCGCGCAACCTCACCGCGAGTCCCACCAGCGGTTCGACGTCGCCGCGCCCCCCATAGGTCGACAACAACACACGCATTTCTCGACCCCCATCTCCGCAGGCCCGGTCTCGACCGTAAATTGTGCGGTTCGGCACGATAACTGCAATTACCGCCCTGGTTGCGCATCGAAGTGGACCGGGCGCTCGTGCCCGTGTCGATCGGGCAACGATTGCAAGCACTGAAAGTCCTGGGCACGCCGGCCCACTCAGTAGCGACACCCGAGGGCGGCGCATAACAACGGCCCGAAGGATGCCCGAGTGCAGGGCTCGGGACGCGCCCTTACGGTTCTTGGTCGAGTCCTGGAACATGAGCGCCGAGTACGACGCGCTTTGTCTCTCGTCCCGCCGTTTAGGGGTTGCGGCGTTGCTGCCGATACTTGCGGTGCTCGAGAATCTCGCTAACTGCCACTGAGCGCTGAAACCCGAGTTGGAAACAAAGGTGGTTGTGATTCGCTGAGACAGCTCGTGTCTAGGTCCGCCGGATTCACTTCTGCTACAAAACTCGCAATCAGCTGCCCTTCGCAGTCCGGGATGTAGAAGTGGTGTGACTGTGCGGGAAGGACAATGAGCCGGCTAAGTGGCCACATGTTCGATGCTCCGGCCATATTCGCAGGCGGATCTTGGGGTCCGCACTGCCGTTGATCATCAACACGGCCACGTCGGATTTGGTTGCCGGAGGGCAGTAGGCCGCGTTGGCTGACTCCGGGATCAAGGAACACACGTACTTCCACCACTGCGAACTCTCCAGGGTGGTCTCGGAGTCGAAGCTCTCGTTCTTGCTAGAGACCTGGGAGGGTCGAAACGGGCCCACGGCTCGTCGCATCGGATGGGGTAGGTGATCATCGAGGTCGCTTGGCTCTCGCCGCTCTCAGCGGCAGCGAGCAACTTGCCAATCTCCCCTAATGTGGCGCCCCGACTACTGCCGGTCGCCAGGGCATGGATGACGACCGGCAGGTCGGTGGCGACGTTGGACGAGAGCAGCGCCTCATGGACCTGGTTTGCGAGTACGTCGCTGGGCACCTCTTGCCTCGTTTGAGTCGGTGAATCCTTGGCGGGAACGATCACCAGGGACGCCGCGATCGAGGCGCGAAGCCCTGACCACTCGCTGTCCAGCTTAGGGAAGGCCCTGTGGCACAAAATGCCCTGTCCGCAGCGAGAGAAGACCTGGTCCAAGGCTTGCTGGCTGCTTGTTTCCTACCGTTCGAAGATCGGGACGTCAAGAAGACTGCCTCCGAGAAGCGTCATCGTGCGCACTTGCTTCGGGTAGAAGCGTTGATACACCTGAGCCGCCGTCGCGCCGTAGGAGCCACCGATCAGGTTGACCTTGGTGTAATGCAGAACGCCGAGCACTCGGTGGACGTCCCTGGCAAACATGGCCGTGGTGTAGAGGCGAATGTCCCCCGGAAGGCTCGCAAGACACTGCTGAAGGCTCCTGCGAAGGGACGCCTTGTTCGTTACGAACAAGTTCGTACCTCAATCACCTCACGGACCGCTCGAAATCGATGGTTGAATCGCGGCTCATCCATGCTGGGTGCGCAGATCAGCCACGCGGTAGTCGTGACGCGTGTTGGGCGAGACGTTGGTCGGCCTCGAGCCCCTCCAAGTACACATGAGCTCCCGCCGAGCTTTCGCGGCCTCGCTCGCCGTCGGATAACTGCGACGCGTGCGCGCCGGAATCTGGCGCGCTGGGGGCACTACACATGCACACCGCGTGTGAAACGAGGGACAGGGCGAGAGGTGCAGATACCGGGCGGGTTGTGGGTATCCGGGATCGGCTCGCGGGCGCACAGAAGGGCGGCCCGAGCCACCTCGTCAACGAGCGCGCAGTCGGCGATCTCGTGCGCACGCCGAACGTCGTTCGGCCGCGCCGGCAACCTCTCGACCGCGATGTTCTGCGTCTGCGCGTCCCCAATGTGTAGATCAAAGGCCAGTGATCCCTTTGTTACGGGAGGAGTCGACCATCGGCGGGCGCTGGCACCAACATGTTCCAGTTCCGGCTCGAACTGGTGGCCGACCGCCAATACGGGATCATTCCCTGGCCCGCATGCCTCTCTCGGACGCTCGTAGCTCCTCGGCCAGCGATTAACGACGGACAGCAACAGGGCTGCGTCGGTTTCTCTTACGAGCCAGCTGAGACACGGTCGCTAGTGTACTGAGGGGCCCCAGATCCAGCAGGAAGGAGTTGCAGGAAGAAGGTGGTCGCGCCGGGCACGCGCGGCACGCTCGTGGACGCATGGCCAAGACCGGTCGAGTCGGTGGTCAGTGTGCCGCCGTTGTCCGACGTTTGCGGGCACGATCCTGGGACCTGCTGCATGAGCACCGCGTAGGTCGTGTTCGGGGAGCCCGCTTGCAGCTGGATCTCCGCCTGGAATGCGTTGGCCGTAACGTTCAGCACCACAAACCCCACAGAGGCAGCTGCCTCGCTGGTGCTCGTGGTGCAGTCTCCTTGGGCGGGATTGTTCGTCCCCAACGCGACCCTCTTGCCAGTTGCAGGGACCGACGTGGACGTGGACGTGGACGTGGATCTTCCACTGGCAAGAAAGTGCGCTTCGATCCGTGTCGGAGACAAGGCGGTTGGGTAGACCGCCACCTCATCCACATCCCCGATCATGCCCTGGTTGATGTAGGTGTCAAGCCAGTACCCGATCCGGATCCGGCTCGGAAGCAGGTTGATCGCTGTGACAGGGGTGAGCGCGCCCAGGTCGTGCCCGTCGACATAGCCGGTTACCTTGTCGGCCGCGGCGCTGTAGGTGATGGCGAGGTAGTGCCATCGGCCGTCCCAGAGGTTCACGCCGACAGTTCTGGTGTCCCAGATGGGGAGGGTGCTCGCGTTCTCTACCCCAACGTAGAGGTCAAGAACCAGTTGGCTGGGAGTACCGTTTCCGGTGTCGCTCGTCCAAGTCGATAGCCCGGCGACGTTGCCCTCGCCTGCCTCGCCCAGGCTGACCAGCGACTGGTCCCGAACGGTTCCCGATTCGCGGAACCACGCTTCCAGTGTGAAGCTGTGATCACCGGTCAAGCCCGAGCCGGAACCTCCTGTACCCACGCCTGAGCTTGGTGAGACAGCAGCTACCGCTGCGTCACCGGCGATGGCCCCCGGAGCGCCGAAGTGCACCCCCGAAACGTAGTTGCCATTGTTCGCTGACGCCGACGAGTCGCACATCGTCGGCCCAGACGACTCGTCGAGCCGGAAGTACGCGACTGGCGAGTCAGACAGCACAGCCCGTGAATAGGAATCGGCCTTGTGGGATTTACAGCCCGTGGATCCAGTTGTTTTGCTGGTCGAGGTTGGTGGAGTCGTCGATGTCGACGTGGCCGCAGGCGGCGACGTGCTGGAGCTGCACCCCGCCAAAGCCACGATGCACATCACTAGGGCGGCTGTGACTCCGAAACCCCAAGAACTACTGCGCAATCTCTGTGCCATGTCGCCTCCCGACGTACCACGACACTCGTAGCTAACACAAACAGGCCACGGCTGTGACCAGCAATCGGGACTCGCAGACTGGTAGCCACCCGAACTTTAGTCTTCAAGACTGTCACTCACCAGGGGCTTCACAACCCACTGTGACAACTCCACGATCTCCGGCAGCAATACTGTCGACTCCGCGCGACCAGACGAAGGTCTGCGTCACCGTCAGACGGCGAGTCGCCCAGTCGTCGAAACGGTGACGTGCCAGAACGACACCCACCGCGCTGCTCAAAGTGCTGGACCACGCACCGAGTCGGCCAGGGCGGGCCACGACGAACAAGAGGCCTTGTTCCGCGCTGCGTTTGGACGAGTGAGCGGCGCTCCGATTCGGCAGGCCAGGACGAACAAGAACCTCGATAGAGCGCGGCCACATCCCGTTGACGCCGATATAGGGCGCAGACCTTCTGAGTGACGCCTTACCGGCACTTCTGGGAGGGCGACTACCGCATCCCTTCAGGTCCGCGATGAGCCAGGCGAGGTGGCTGGGGAGTCTCGCAACGTGGCCAGCGTCTTCTCGATCCGCCGTGCGCGAGTATCGGGCTTCTTCGCATTCTCGATCAGGCGCAGGTGTTGACTCTTTTGGCTATCGGTCAAACGATCAAACGCGCTTCGAGCGAGCGGCTCGGCATCAAGAGCTGTGGCGAAGTCAGCGGGCTCGACCACGATACGCGGTTCAAGATCCAACTCGAGCTCGACCTCAACCCGGTCGCCCGTCACAACACCGGCGGCCTTGCGATTGGCGTTGCTCAACCCGATCAGATTCCGGCCGCGCATGATCGCCACCCTGCTTCTCCAAGAGTGTCCGTTGATCGTGATGGTCACCCTCGGGCGTTTGCCACCCCCCAATGCTTCCACCAGCTCCTCGGGAACCTCGAGCCCCCTCATGGGCTTCGGAGGCTCCACTTCGGCTCGAAATCTCATCTTCTGCTCTCCTACCACCGTGCGTCCCCTGGTTACCGACTACCACCAGGATGCTCGCCAACACACCCTCTCTGCGACGAGTCGGCAGGGACCCGCCCTTGGTCGGAGCGGGCGCTGGCGATTCTCGTTCAACTCGTGCGGACGTTGAGGGAGGAATGGCGGTGGCGATCTGCGTAGCCCACAGGTGAGAATGTGAGAACGCTTTGGTTCTCACGAGGTTCTCACCACGTGTATCGCTCCCAAGCGGCCGAAGGCAAAGCCCTATCTACCAGGGCCCTTTCTGGTCGGGCTGGCCGGATTTGAACCGGCGACCTCTTGACCCCCAGTCTGTCGTGCGCTATGACAGGCGGTGCCATCCGCTGACGTCTGCGCAGGTCAAGTGTGGTACGTCGAACCTCTGTTCGGGCCGGCATGACGTCCGCTGACAGACGGTTACAAGCAGTTCGGTAGCAGATTCGGTAGCAGAGGGAGGCGATCCGAGTGTGGTGGATTCACGACCCGACGCCCGGCGGTTGGTGGCTCGGTTTTGGGGGCCTCGATCCCATAGTCAACCCGCACGGCCACGGGTTTCGGCTAACCAAGAGCCCGGGCGCGTACGACCCGCAAGATGCCTCGTTTCGCTTCCGCGACTCAACCGTCGCATTGCTCGAGAGCGAGCTCCGGAGCCACCTCCTCAACCAAGAGCTGGCCAGAACATTCGCGTGGGGATTCTTTGATGCGTACCCGCGCGTCTTCACTGGCGACTCTCGTTGCGTCTCGGCTGAAACCGATGCCGGCGCCCTCTTGCACGCGGTACCTGTTGCGGACGGCCGGCCTTCGAAAAGAACCCTGTGCCGCGAGAAGGCACCCTCGCCAGACCTTCAACTGAGTTGGCCTGATGACGCGCCTCCAGAGAGACGGTGCGGAGCCTGTGCGAGGGCGCCAGGGTCGACGCAACGCTGAACAGGGGCGCAACTTGCGTGTACTTAGACCGGCTCAGTACGGTGGCCATCGGCACGGCCCCCGTCCTTACAACGCGTGCGACAGGAGTCGTGCAAGATTGCCCCCCAAGGCGAAACGGCCTCGCTGCTTTCGGGTGGTGGGGCCGCTTCGCGTGACCGTGAGCGCCCCATCCTGCGCCTGCCCTTGACGCGCGTCAAGGACTAAAATCACGACGTGGATCCGATGACGGCCGGCCAGGTGGCGCAACTGCTCGGCGTCTCACGCCAACGGGTGCACCAGCTCACCGAGGAGGACCCGACCTTCCCGGCGCCAGTGGCCGTGCTCAGCATCGGCCGAGTTTGGGAGCGCGCCGACATCGAGAAGTGGGCGCGAGCAACAGGGAGGCTCGAATGAGGTACCGCAGGTACTACAGCCACGGCAACCCGGACGGCAGCACCACCGTCACCAGCTACGGGCCGATCACGACCGGGGCCTCAATCGCGTGGAAGAGCGCGTTCGGCACGGCCCTGATCTTCTTCATCGCCTTCTGCCTGCTGAATCCCTGGTCGCCCGGTTCAACGGCCGGCACTCTCTGGGCCGTGGCCTGGGGCGGCGTCGGCTTCACTCTTCACGTCTGCCACCAGGTGCCGCCTAAGCGCTCAAAGCGGCCGCAATCCGCCGGGCAGAGCAGCCACACCGACAGCCCTGTATAGAGACTTCCGCCGCGCGGGCGCTGCTCCCAATCTCTAGAGCCCCTACCTGGGACAAGAACTTCTGCCAGATTTCTCGTCAAGCGCTTTTGCCAAGGACTCTGCGCGTCCGCCATTGATTGCACCCCAGGTGGCTTTAGCGCGATACTCCGCGCGTAGGACACAAAAAAGCGCCCCCGGGACCGCTTGCGACGATCCCGGGGGCTAGAGAGACTGGAGGCCAGTCCTGTGAAAGAAGCTACCGCGTCTGATCCCCTAGAGCGCGTCGCAGGGGTGGTCCGTGCGAGGGTCATCGAGCTGGTCGACAACCGTGGCAACGTTTGTATGCGGCTCTGTGCCGGCCAGGACGGCCCTGTGTTGACGATCCCGGCTGACCCCACCGTGTGCCGCGGGGATCTGACCGCGAGCCTCAGGGTGGTTACAGGGGGGTCCTACAGCGACGCCTTGAGGCCCATCGCTGAGCGCGTGGGGGACCTCGAGGAGGTCTTGACCCGCTTCGGCGCTGTCGTCCAGGACTGGCGCGGCGGGACGATCCTCGCGGACCTCGTGCCCGGGTGGGCGCGGCGTGAGTTGGAGCTCGAGGCGGAAGTAGCGATGCGAGGGGACGGCCCAAGATGACCACGCCGCTGACCTTGGGACGCGCGACCCTCGTTTACATCCAGGAGCGGAGCGACCGGCGGGAAATCATGCCGGCGACGCGCAGGTCCTTTAGGACCACCTTGGGCTTGTTCGCCGATGAGATCGGCAGAGACACTCCACTCTCCTCGGTCACCCGTCGCAGCCTGGATAAGTGGGCCAAGGCCATGAGCCAATCCCAGCTCGCTCCTCGGACGATCCGACTCAGGATCGGCGCCGTCAAGGGGTTCTTCAAATGGGCTGCGCTCGAGGGCTACATCCGCAAGGATCCCACCCTCCGCTTGCAGCGGCCGAAGGATCCCCGTCACCTGCCTCGCGGCCTCAGGGAGGGCCAAGTCGCGGCCGTACTCGAACAGTGCCACGATCAGCGCGAGCGCCTGATGGTGCTCCTCATGCGACGGGAAGGGCTCCGGGCCTGCGAAGTCGCAAACCTAGAGCTGGCCGACATCAACGAGGCAGAGCGGTCGATGGTGGTGCGCGGCAAGGGCGGCCACGAGAGGGCGCTGCCGATCGTGGACGACGTCCGGGCGGCGATCGAGACCTACCTGGCCGAGCGCGGCACCTTCGCCGGCCACCTGATACAGGCCTATCACCGACACTCGTGTCGTGGCGACGGGATTTCGGCAGACCGCGTGGGGGATCTCGTCGGGGATGCCTTCCGGCGCGCCGGCGTGCAGGCAACCGGCCACGCCCTCAGACACACGTTCGCGACCGAGCTGCTCCGCAACGGCGCCAACCTCCGGGACGTCCAGACCGCTCTCGGCCATGTGTCGCTGCAAACGACCCAGGTTTACCTCGGATGGACCGTCGTCGGTGATCTCAGGGGTTTCATGGAGGGCGGACACAGCCGAGGACTCGCAGCCGCTGAGCCTGCCCTTCCTCTCGTTGTAGGCGCGTAAGGGGGCACCGATGTAACTAGGAGCTGCCCTCTCCTGGCGCAGATGTCCCTTCCGAGGCACCAGGGGTGCTGGGGGTTGGGGTTGCGGGCGCCGGGGTCGCATCTGCTGCGGATACCGGCTCCGTTGGTGCGAGAAAGGCTTGCCCTGGTGGCCTGAGTCCAAATCTGGCTCGCAGAGACTTGTCCAAATCTCCCTGTTGTCCACTGTCCGACACGGGCACTTGCGACTGCGGTTCTTCCACGTATGCCCCTTTCCTCGGGTGAGATTCTACCGGCGGACCTTCGGCCGCGGGACAAAGATCTGGTCCGCCCAAGCGGAGCTGGACGCTAAGAATCGCGTCGGCGCCTGAACCCCCAGGTCGATCCTCCAGCCGATGATCGACTCCGTCAGGGGTCCCACCTGAAACAGAACGGTGGTCGGAAGCTCCTCGCCGGGTTCGACGTGCTCCGGTCCAAAGGCTTCGACCTGTTCCCACGTCTGCCCAGTGACGAGCTTGCCGTCGTCGCCCCGCTTGACTTCAGTGACACCGACCAGTACCCCGCGCGTCCCGTGGAACCGTACAGGGAAGATCCCAACAGCACGCACTACGGGACGTGTGGCGAGTACCACACCGACAGGCGTTATGTATGCCTCGGCCGAGACAGACACACTGGCACGACGCCCGTAGCGGGCTGCAATGAAGGCACCTGCTGCGACGCCTAGCGCCCCAACCGTGGCGCCCACCTCGGTCACGATGTTGAACAGGTGGTCAGGGGTTGGGATGATCGGGGTAGACACCGAATGTAAGAGTACGCGACGACTGGGCGACCCACTTCGGGTGCAGAAAGTCCACAGACGCCTAATCACGGCTGACCATCGCCTTTCCGATGTAAGTATGAAACCCACACAGTTCCCTTGTCTCGACAGTGGGCGCGCTCAACTGCTGGCTCCTGCCTTTATGCGCCGAATCAGGTCGGCGTCGTGCGCGGCGAAGGCCTGCTTGAGCGGCGCGACAACCGAGTTCGGGTTCGAGCCCGAGCGGACATTGATGGTGTATGTGTTCGTCATCGTGATCGCGCCAGAGCCGTAGCGCCCGGTCCCTATCGCACCGTGCGGGAGTGCTCCGGCCGTCGCCGCGGCGAGAGCACTAGTGAGCGCGCTCTGTTCGCTCCGCACGCCGGCGATGGCGCCGAGCATCCAGTCGGCGCCGAGCTGCGCGTAGAGCTGCGACGGTGACGCGGTCTTGGTGGCGGCCTTCGCGGAACTGAGAGCCTTGTCAGACGCCGCGACTGCTGCGGCTGCGACTTGACTGGCCGCGCTCGTGATGCCGGCTGAAAGGCCTTGCATGAGACTGACGCCCACGGCTTGCCAGAGCGCGATCTGCCCCTTCCAGATGGCGAGCAGCTTGGCGGCGAGGTCTTGCATCGCCGTTACGGCCGGGTTCACCTTCAACAGGCCCAGGACCAGGCCCGCAATAGCGTCCCTTCCTGCCTGCTCGGTGGCCCCCCACGGCGACATCCAGCTCACCGCGTCCGAGAGGCCATGGAGGATGCTCTTGCCGACGTTCTTGATCGCGTTGACCGGGTCCGCGACAACGGACTCCATGCCTCGCGCCAGCCCGTGAACGGCGTCCTTGCCGGCCCCCACGAGGAGAGTTCCCAGGTCCCCGAGAGCTTTGAGGATCATCTTCGGGATGCTCTTGACGAAGTTGACGACGTCGGCCGTCCCGGAGGTGACCGCGCGGAGGAACCATCTCCACGCGGCCCCGACAACACCGGCGACAAGGGAGCCGAGATCTTGCAGACCGGCCGAGATGCGGTGCGGAATCGAGGCGATGAAGCTGACGATGTCAGTCCACACACGGATGGTGTCCCTCTTGACGGTGGTCCACGCACCCTCGAGGTCGCCCGTAACCCTCACCACGGCGTTCTTGAGGGTGCCGAACGCGTCGGGCCCCGCAACCTTGATCCAGTTCCAAACCGCGCCGGCAACGTCCTTGATGTCCCGCCAGACCTCGCGCCAGTGCTTGACCAGCTCGACGATCCCGGCTATGAGGCCCGCGACACCAAGACCGATGGCGACGATCAGGGCCACGACCGGTACGGAATCGAGCGCCCACATAGCGATAGTGAGGCCCCCGACTGCCACGGCACCGGAGATCATGAGGCCGCGGAGCACACCGAAGTGCTTGACGAGCTCGTAGACACCGGCCGCGACGACAAGAACACCAGTGGTCATGAGAGCCTTCTGGGCCACCGTCAGCTCCTCCGTCGTGACGGTGAGTCCCGCGGTCGTCGTCTTGGTGACGAGCATGGATCCGCTCAGTGCGGTCAGTGCTCCCCTCACTGCCGTAAACCCCGCCTGTAGCCCGCTCACTTTCCCGAGCGCTCCGAAGGCCCTCGCCAGCAGGCCAGCGTCGGCGGTCGCTCCGGTGAACAGGGGCCCGAGCAGCTTCATGCGACCCATGATCATCGTGAGTCCGAGAACGTAGGCGCCCCCGGGCACTCTGTTGATGAGGTTCACCAGCCCCCCCAACGCCTTGGCGAGCGCCGAGACCACCGAAACGCAGAACGGCGCGATCAACAGATAGGTCCGCGTGAAGGCCGTGCCGAGCTGGACCACGGCCTGAATGAGGTTGATCACCTCAGCCTTGTGCGTCGTGAACAGGCTCGAAAGAGAAGTGCCGCCGGCTGTGGATTCAATGGCCTTGTGGAGTTGCTGGAGATCGGTCGTCAGAACCTGGATGATCCCCGAGCCGAGACCCGCGCTCTTGCCGAAGATCGCGGCGATGTCAGAGACGACCTCCTTGCCGAACGTGGCCCACACATGGAAGAGCCTTATCATGTCGTTGATGTCGTGAGACCACTTGGCAAAGCCGGCCGGCGTGTTGAGCCTGGTAACGAGCCTGTCAATGTCACGAATCAAACCGCCTGTCTTCGGAGCGATGAGACCGAGCGTCTTGACGAGGAGTTCCACTCCCTGATCGAAGGCTTGCATAGCTATCGGGAGGTCCTTGTGGAACTTCTCCTCGAGCTCATTGAAGATCCCGAGACCGCCGTGCTTGCTGTCGAGCCAAGTGAAGAGCGGACCCAGCGCCTTTTGGATGACCAGCATGTTCTCTGCGGCAAACTTGCCGATCGAGGGCAGGAATCCCTCCGCCATTCTGATAATGGAGGTGATGATCTGAGCGCCTGTCTTCTCGGCCGGCCCGGTGAGCTTGTCGAACATCGACTTGAAGCCCTCTGCCGCGAGAGCGGCTTGCAAGACGGCGGTACGGGCGACCTGGCTGAAGCCGCTGAGGTCGTACTTGAGCTGGTTGGTGGCGTCCTGCGCCTCGATGCTGTTCTTGCCGTAGACGGCGATGGCCTGATTGAGGGCGGTCATGTCGGCGGTGACTGTGTGGATGTCGCCCGACGCCTGACCGATGCCGGCCAAGTCGGTGAGCATCCCCACGCCACCGACACCCAAGGAGCCCAGAGCCAGAGCGCCACCGCCAAGGGCGCCACCGATTGCCGAACCGATCAGGCCGACAAGCGTCGTGAGCAAATGCTCAAATCCGAACCCGGCGACGCCGGCAAGGGTGCCGAACGACGCCAGGCCCCCGATGCCACCCCCCATGCCAAGAGCGCCGAAAAGGCCACCGATGCCGCCCGCTCCCGCTCCTCCGGCCAGTCCGGCAGCGCCCGCGACCCCGAGGCCGATACCCATGCTGAGCTTCGTCTCGTCGACCAGGGCACGGAGGACAGCGATCTTCGCGAGCGCGGCCTTGACATTGGCATCGACAGGCACGCTGACCTTGCCCATGCTGAGGACCTCAGCGTGCAACATGGCGACGTCCTGCCAAAACGGCTTGGCGTTCGCCCCTAGTTTCACGTTCTGCGCCGTCGTGACGAGCCTGAGCAGCTCGGCCTTGATCGCGGCAAAATCGGTCTGGAACGGCTTCGAGTCCGCGCCGATCGTCGTGCTGTGGACCTGCCGCGAGAAGTTCCCTATTTGGCTCTTGACCGCGGCGAGAACAGCCTGGAACGGCTTGGAATCCCCTCCGATGATGACGTTGTGAGTGCCCTTCGCGAGATCCGCGAGGGCGGCCTTCACGTCGCCGATGGTGGCCAGAATGCGCTTCGCGTCGCCTTCAAAGTCAATAATAACTGGCGGCAGTAAGGACGACATTTGTTATCCCCCGATTTGTGCGGCTTGGGGCTCCTCGTATGTGTCCTGTCCGGCTTCGCCGGGGGCAAAGATCGCGTCGAGCTCCGAGGCGAACGTCTGGACGATGGCCCGCCAGTCGCCCTCCGGTTGGTTCACGATGGCATCGGTGAGGTCATGATCCTCGCCGAATAGCGACAGTCGGAACCGCAGCGTTGGATCGGCGACAGCCACGATCAGGTCAAGCGAATGGTCCAGTTCCTCGAACACCGCCCGCCAGTCGCGGCCGACCTCTTCGACGATGGCGTCGACATCGACCTCGTCATCAAATAGAAAGATCTGGATGTCGTTCATCTCGATTTCCCCTCCCTTAGCGCGGCTGACCGCCGCCCTATTTCCGCTAACTTGGCGACACTGACCTCGGCAAGCTGACTACGAACACTCCGCGCCAGCCCGAGATCCCGGGCGATTACAGCGTGCCCGCGAGGGTCAAGGCCGCAGTCTTGTCCGCACTTTTGCGCCAAAGCATCCGCTCCTCTAGCCTCGGCCCACAAGTACGGCTTTACACTTTCAACGCCGTCAGCCTCTACCTTTGTCATGATATAGTCGTGCAATAGTGCGGCTCTAGCCTCAGCCCTCGCATATCTATGGAGCGCTTCTAGGAAGGTGTCTTCTCCTAAATAAGGATACACTCTCAAGAGGGCAGCTCTGATATCGAGGGCTTTCTCGGTTATGACACGATCAGAAAAGGCGCCGTGTCTCAGGCCGGCCAAGTTGCCCTCGGTGAATGGCGGCCACGAGTAGCCGCGACTCGGCGAAGGTTCTGTCACTGGCGTGCCATCACGGCGCGTGGCCCTTGTCATGGCGCAGGCTTTCGCACCCACAAGAGCCCGTTCGCACGATCACGCGCTCGCTGACGCGCCTCGCGGCGGGCGAGCTGCACAGCGGCGAGTTGGCCAGCCCTGGCCATTTCGAGTTCTTGTCTCGCGCGGCGCGCCTGCTCCGCTTCGAGGGCTTCGAGGGCTTCCGCGCGACGACGGATGCGCCGCGCCAGGCGGTCGATCCAGCTCATCGGCCGGTGGTCGCCTTGCGCCAGGCAACCGAGCTGAGCCGGCCGCCCTCTTTCTTATAGGTTGTGTAGCCTTCGCCGATCGCAGTTGCGACGCTCTCGCCCTTGATCAAGGCGGCACGCATCACGGTCTCGGCGAGACGCTGTGCGCGCTCCTCGCTAATCTCGGGCGTCATCGGCACAGAGGCCCGGGCTTTCACGGTTTCAGCCGTGACCTCCTCGAGCATTTTCGACATGCGCTCGAGACTGACCGCGAGGCTCGCCATGCTCGTGGTGTCCTGGTTTTTTGCGACCTCGCTTGCCTGCCATCTCCGGTAGCTGCTCAGAAGAGAGCGGCCGGCCGGGCTATCTGGATGCGGCGCCGTGCCGCTCTTGACGGCCTCGAGGTACTGCTCGCCTTGGGCGCGGTCTCGGACGTCAATAGGCGTGCTGTCCATTACTTACCTCCGAATCGGTCAGGGACCGGCCGCCAGCCGGCCGCTCGTTCTGTCGATTTCGCAGCGGTAGATGCTGCCGTGCCGAACAACGGGGTCACCGGGGCCGGCGGTCTGAGCGGCAGCGGGCCTCGCTCGGCTCGGACTTCCTCGAGGGCCTTGGCAAACTCGGCCGCTGTGGGCTGGCCCTTTCTGACGGCTGTGGCCTTGGCCTTCGCCATAGCCTCGGAAAAGTAAGGACTCGCCGCGATGGCCCGCGCTTGTTCTGCGGCCGCGAACCGCCGCTCGAACTCACTCTGAAACTCCGTCGCGATTGTGGTCGCGCCGCCCGACATGTCGACGACACCCCTGCCGGCCAGAGAGGCCAGGTTGCGAGCACCGGCGTCGGTCTGCGGGATCACACGGTGATCGTGCGCGGTCTGGTCGACCTGGCGTCCGAACGCGACTTGGCGTGCTTGCTCCTGCTGTTCGGTCGTGTCGACGTCGAGCACGGCCTTGACAAAATCGGTGCCAGGCCTAAGCGCCTCCTGGCGTTCGATGGCCTTGGCGGCAGCCCTGCCTAACGGTGAGTCGGGATCCGGTACTCGCCCGCCTCGAGCGGCCTCGTGGTAGGCCTTGACAGCCGCGGCGTCGGCCTCCTGAACAGTGTGTGGTAATGCCATGGTTTTATTGCCTTTCTCGTAGGGGCTCCGAGTTAGCGGATGTGGACGCCAGGGAAAGCCTGGGCAATGGCGGCGTCAACCGCGGCGACGAGCTCCGTGCTGGCAGAGATCTTTCGTTGAGCCTCGAGAGCTTCCTCGAGGTCAAATCGGCGGATGGCGGCGTCGCGTGTCGCCGTGTCGGCGGCGCCGAGCGCCCGATCCTTGAAATCGGTCAAAAGCTGGAGCTGTCGCTGTCGCTCGGCTCGTATCGCCGTTGCAGCGGCGACCCGCTCTTTGGCCTCGGCCTCGGCTTGCGCGGCGGTCTTGCCTTGGCGAGGGCGCGTGTTCGTCCAGTGGGCCTCGTCGGCCCTTGCTCGGTTGCGCTCGAGCGCTTCGGTGATGGCGCGATGGCTCTCTCGCTGGACTTCGCTGGCGTCCCTACTGCTCTTGAAGATGCTCACGTTTCGTCTCCTTTTCCGTTCCGATCCTGGTCAGGACCCTGAGCACGCGATCACCGTCGGCCACCGGCCGTGGCGTGCGTGCATGTGGGTGCGGGTCGTCCGGGCGCCAAGGCTGCCGCTTCTGTCGTCGACGCTCGCGACGGGCGACCCTGGCGCCGTGGCGCCGGCCGCCCATCACGCCACCGCCTTGTCAGCCGGCATGAGGTGTCCAGGCGATACCGAACCGGCCCGTACCGCCCCTGTCAATCTCTTCGATCAAGTCCGACAGCCCGCACAGGGTCTGGCTCAACTCGAGCGCTTGATCGAGGTCTCCCACCGCGAGGGCCTCGCCACGCTTTTGTTCCACGACCGCAGCGACATGAACCGCCTGCGTCTTCAGGTCGCGCAGGGTCCGCATTTCCTGCTCGCGGTCGCGACCGTCCTTGGCTGGCGCCGGCGCAGGGCGCGTCTCGCGCTGCGCCGCCTTGTCGCGTGCTGCCTTGAAACTTGTCTTGAATGCTTCGGTAAAGGTGTTCATGGGCCCTCCGTTCGCCTGCCTGCCGGCTGGTACTTGAAGTTCACCGTCACCACGGCCGTCTTTACGCAGACCGCGGTGACCTGTTGCCAATACGAACTTCAAGGGGTCTGATCACGTGAGATCCTCCTGTGTCGGTGGGTGGTGACTAGTGGCGGCGGTGGCTGGCCCTGAACCACCGCCGCCGATCCGCGCAAGCCGGGGATCACCACAAACCCGGCCCGCACAGAGATCCGATTCGGCTTGGCTCAGCGCGACGCCCGGGGGAGATTGCCCGGGCGCCGCGCCACTGGACGTATCCAGATGCCGGCGGTTTCCCGGCGCCGGCGAGCCATCAGACGCAGGGAGTGGGTCTGCGTCTGAGAACTTGCTCGACGGCGGCCAGGGGGGAGTTAGGACCCCTGGCGCCGTCGCTGAACGGTGCAAGCCGTCCGAGCACCAGCGGCTGCAAATCGCTGGCGAGCTGCCTGCAACCGTGCCAGGCGTGGATCCGGCACAGCTCAGGCGCCCCCGGTGAGCGAGTCCGGGGGTGATCTGTCGAACCTCTACGCCGTGGCGAGCTCGTCCTCGTCCGGGTCTGAGTAGTACGGCCTGCGTGTGTGCAACGGCCGCCCAAGACAAGGCGTGCATCTCCGGTAGCCCTGCTTCTTGATCCGGCAGCCGCAGCGTTCGCAGCGAGGCTCTGGTTTCGCCAAGGGTGCCGGCTTGCACGTGGGAGCTGTGGTCTTGGTCACGATGCCTCCTTGGCCCGGGATCAGGGTCGCGGTCGTCATCACCTTTGACGTGCGGTTTCTCGTCACATTCGGCGGGATTTTCTCGACCTGGCCGGGCCTTGCTAAGCACGTTTTGGGAGTTGCTCAGCCCCTCAACTGGCAGGTCGAGATCGGCGGTTCGGTAGCAGCTCGGTAGCAGGGCCCTTGAAAGCTGCCTCTGAGCTGCGACGACGCGAGCCGCGCTTGAGTACGAGGCAAACGCGCTGTGAGTTTCTCTCACGCGCGCGCGCAACGAGTTTGCTCCCTGAAGGTTTCGGCGCGTGGGATCCACGGCCGCCGACTCGCCACCTGCCCTTTCGCGTACGCTCACGCCGGCCATCACGACTCTTCCTCGTCGTCGTCGGCAAAGAGTCGGTCAACATCGGCGTCGTCTAGCGGAGGTGGTTCTACTTCTTTCGTTTTTTCGTTTCTTCGTAAGGGATAGTCAGTAGAGACCCTTTTTTCTGTTATCCCTTTTAAAGCCCTTATTTCGTTTATTTCGTTATCTTGAGAGGCCTTCTCTTCTGTGTCTGGCGGATACGAAAGAAACGAAATAGACGAAGAAAGGGTGTCGGTCTTCTCGACACGTCGCAGGACAACTCGAGGCCGGCCAGCTGTCGGTAGCGAGTACTCGCCAGCAAGACCGCGCGATATGAGGAGCCGACGGGCTGCGTCGAGACGATCGGCACTCACGTTGCGGCCGAACAGCTTGCTCACCTCTGTCGCAGTGAGGCCGGCGCTGCCGGCCGCCTGGAGCTCGGCGAGGATGCGGTCCGCGATCGGGTCGCCCGTCAGCTCGCCGAAGATGGCAGCGGCGCTGGCACGGCAGTACCGCCACACGGCCTCAGCGGCCACGACGTGCTGGGCCTCGATGCGGTGGCAGCGGTCAAGTAGCGCATAGGCGACCGACAGTCGCAGCACTTGGGCGCTGTCACGGGCGATGACGGCGCCGAGCAATCCGCCTGGCTCGTCGGCCGCCAGTTCCGCATAGAGGCCGCTCCAGTATTCCTCAGCCTCGGGCGTGCGCCGAAGGATCCCGACCTTGCGGGCCTCGAGGAGTGCATTGGCGAAAACATGGGAGAGATCAGCCAGGTCTCCATCGTCGAGGTCGCCACCACCGGGCAGCAACTTCGAACGCTGCGCCGCGACAATGAGGAACCGGTTTAAAAGGCCGCCGTGAATGTCTGATTCGGCGACGCGGGCCAGCAGCTCGCTCTTTGTGATGTGACCGATGACAACGACGTGCGCGTTCAGGGCAACCGCCGAGCCGGCTCGAGACCGAACCTGGAGGCGGCTGCCGTCCCACCCCTGACGCAGCAGGGTCGACAACGTCGAGCCTTCACGCTTGCCGACGGCAAGGATCCGGGCGAACTCAGACTCGACCACCAGTAGTCGGGGGTCATGAGGCGCTTCCTCTTCGCCGGGATGCGGCGCGCACGCGTCAACAAGGGCCTCGCCGGAGCCGAAGCCGGCCAGCACCCGCTCATTCATGAAGCGGCGGTCGACCATGGCCGGGATACGCTCCGCCTGCTTGGACGCGCTCCCCTTACGAGACTTGGCCGTCTCACCAGCAAGTAGCGCCCAGATCCGGGCCGGGTGCTCGGCTCCATCAGCAACGGCATGGGGTCCCGCTCCGACCATGGCGCCAAAGGTGGACAGGGTCACCACCAACAACGCGGCCGGGTCTGCTTCCGAGTGCGGTTCGATCCTTCGGACGATCTGGCCAGCCAGGCCGTAAAGGGCCTCAGGTCCGAGCACTGGATGAGCAACCTTGAGCTGCCGGGTTATAGGCTGCCGGGCTGCCCAGAGCGCCTCGATAGCAGCGGCAGTCTCGGGATCCTCCCGAACGACCGGAGGCTCTGGCGCGCGTGGCGCATTGGCATCCTCCAGCATCGTCTTGGCGCTGACGAGTTCGCGCAGGTCGGAAACCCCGACCTCGGCTCGAGTAAGGATCTCCCGCGCCCTGGCCGCGCTCATGTTCAGGACGTCGGCCGGGGCCGTCAGGGCCGCGGTCACGACGCACCCTCTCCGTCCGCGCCGAGCAGTGCCGCGATCTGCCGCACGGGCACGATCCACCTGCCACCGACGCGCAGGGCCGGCAACTCGCCGGCTCGGACCGCCGCGTAGGTGGCGCCTCTAGATAGGCCGAGCACCTGACTGAGCTCCTCGACCGTGCACACGTCCCGGCCCTGAAGATCCCCGATGGTCAGCCCGGCGGTCATCGCACAACCTCGCTCAAACGGCCAAGATCCCGAAGGAACTCGAGGTACCTGTAGAGGTTCTCGCCGCGTGGCTCGGAACGGCCCGACTCCCAGTAACCGACCGCCTGTGCCGACACCCCCAAGTGATCGCCAACCTTGAGGAGCGACAGTCCCGCGGCCTCGCGAATCTCCTTCCGCCTGTGGTGCGCGGGAAGGCACCTCCGCGCGTAGACCTCTTCGAGGGCGTCGTAATCGCTACTCATGGGTTCGGCTCCTTCGTTTCTGCGAGGCGGTACAGATTCAGTGGGCCGCCACAGCCGGCATGGACTGGCTGCGCCTTCGTGTTGGCGTCCTGTAAGCGGCGCAACGCGCGCAGGAACCGGTCGGCCTCGTGCACATCGGCCCCGAGGCCACTCCGGCGGGCCCGATCTTGGAGAACACGCCAGCGGCGCTCAGCCGTGGCGATGAGGTGATCAAAGGGCTGCTCTTCGGTCAGGTCGTGAATCTGGTCTGAGGGGTGCCCGGACTCATCGTGACGCTCAGTGGCCGAAGCGGTTGCTCCACACTTTCCACATTGGGCGAGCAGGCCGCTCAGCCCCTCGAGGCCCGGTAGGGAAGAGGCCGTCTCCCCCACCCAATCCCGCCATTCTCCTCGAACTCCAGGGCTCACCAGAGCCTCAGTCGCGGGCCTCCCGCTGGCCGGAGCCTGGCGGGCGTGGTTGTCGGGTCTGGTTGGGGACCAAGTGGCGGAGACTGGCGGACCTCTCATGAACCCTTGTTTAGCACCGGTTCCTAAAGTGTTGTGAGTTGACGGTTGTCCCCTTGATCGGCCTACTCTTTCCGAAGTGTTGCAGGTTTGTGGATTTTGTGCCTATAATGACAGTCGTGGCTAAGTGGCAGCTCCCCGATGACGTGTCGGGCTCAAGCTATTGGGCGCAGAACGCACCGCTCAAGAAAGGGGAGATGATCCTCTACCTGGCGCCCGAGGGGCCACTGATGGTCGGCAGGTCCCCTGACGGCCTGTGGCGCTGTCTCGCGTGGCTCTCCCTCACGGACCGCCAGGAGATCGTCATCTTCCGGCTGGAAGTGCGCCCGTGGGGCGACGACGTGCTCTCGCTCGGAACCAACCCGCTCCGCGACCTTCCGCTCCACCGTTGGCTGACCCAGGCGCACTCCCGCCTGACAGATGGCATCGCTGAGTGGCTCGCTGACGAGGGTGGCGTACCCACTCACTCCATGGACGCCAAAGAGCTCCGGCGCTTACGGAGGGTGGCGAAGGACATGGCCGAGTCGACGACGCCACGGCCGGGCCCCAAAGGCTTCGGCGAGAACTTCTATCGCCGGCTGGCGCTCGACTATCTGGAACTGCAAGGCAAAGGAGTCTCGCGAGGCATCCGCTGGGTTCTCGCCGAACAAGAGAACCGGCGCCAGAAGCGAGACGACATCGACGACCGCACAGTCAGGGACTGGCTGACCAAAGCGACCAGGCTCGGTTTCCTCTCGGCAGGATCCCCCGGACGAGCTGGTCGGCGGCCCGGGCCGAACCTTTATGAAGACTCAACGACGCGGAAGGAAGGGAGCACCGATGGCAAGTCGTAAGCGAGGATCGGTCCAGCAGCGCGGAAAGAGCATCTCTGTCGTGATCGACGAGGGCGAGCAGCCCTGGCGGCGGTGTCCAACACCGCGCTGCACCGGGAGCCTGTTCACCGACAAGGCCGGCGAGATGGCCTGTGAGCGATGCAGCTCTCCGCTCGAGCCGCCCGTCATGCACCGCCGGCGCGAGTGGCACTCGGGCTTCAAGACGAAGGGCGAGGCCAACAAGGCGCTCGTGGCGATGCTCGGCGAGGCCGACAAAGGGATCCACGTCGAGCCATCCACACTCACGGTGCGTTCCTATGTCGAAACCCAGTGGATCCGGTCTCTGGAGACGAGCAACCTCCGCGAGTCGACCGTCGAGATGTACCGGCGCTCAGTGAAGAGCTACATACTCCCCCACCTTGGTCAGTTACGGCTACGGGACGTGACGCCGGCCCGCGTGGCAGCGTGGCTCGAGACGCTCAAGGCGGCCGGCATCGGCGACCGCACGATCGAGGTTGCCGGCATCACCGCGGGCAAGCTATTCAAGTCGGCGTTCGACCGGGAGCTCATCTCGCGCAACCCGACAGACAACGCGGCGGTTCGCGAGGCGCGGCCGCACCCAAAGGCGCAGAAGCCGACAGTCTGGAGCGCGGAGGAGACTCGGCGCTTCCTCGACTCCCAACGCGATGATCGTCTCTTTGCCTTGTGGCGGCTCGCAGTGACGACCGGGATGCGCAGGGGCGAGCTGGCGGCTCTCAGGTGGAGTGATCTCGATCTGGAGGCAGGAGCGCTCCGCGTGTCGCACACGTTCGCCGTGGTCGGCTACCGGGTCGTCGAATCCGAGCCGAAGACCGAGAAGGGCTGGCGCACGATCGGGCTCGACTCCGCGACGGTGACCGCTCTCAAGGCGCATCGGACGCGACAGGCTGAGGAGATGCTCGCGATCGGCAGGCGTGCCGACAGGGACGGCTACGTGTTCACCGCCAACCCGCAAGGCGACGCTTTCCACCCTCAGCGGCTCACACAGCTACTCCAGTCCAAGGCGAAGGCGGCAAGCCTGCCGCCGATCCACCTCCACTGCCTGCGCCACGGTCACGCCACGGCCGCCCTTGAGGCCGGCGTACCGATGAAGGTCGTCTCGGAACGGCTCGGGCACAGCTCGATCAGCATCACTGCCGACATCTACTCGCACGTGACAGCGGCAGTCGACCAAGCGGCCGCTGCGCAGGTCGCGGCAGCGATCGACGGGGCCTGACTGCCCACACGCCGTGCGCGCGCCAGGGTTGTGCGCCCGATGCCGTACTCCTTGGCGACCTGCTCAGTGGCCCGGCCTTCCCGTTCGTCCCCGTGGGGACGAACGGGGACTACCGCGCCCTGGCGCAGCGCACCGATCTGCCGTGCCTTCGCGTCCTTGTCTGCCTGGCGCAGCCCGTCGCTCTTGACGATGATGGCGGCTCACCTGTTCATCGCGCTGAACATCTGGCCCTGGCACCCTCCCGCGCTGCTTCGCGTCGACGACAAACGCTTCGGTAGCATTTGGGTAGCATCTGGGCCCTTTGGCCGCACTGCTACCGGGCCTCACAGGTCTCTCACCTGCCCTTTCCTGGTCGGGCTGGCCGGATTTGAACCGGCGACCTCTTGACCCCCAGTCAAGCGCGCTAACCAAGCTGCGCCACAGCCCGTTCACAAACTCCCTGCTAGAGGCTTTGCAGTCACCTCCGGCGGCTCCCATAAGCCTAGCGAAGGGATCATTCACGTGCCGGGCTGAGGCTAGCTCGTTGCGGAGACCGTCGCCTGGGTGACGGCGACGACGCTTGAAGAGCCAAGCAATGAAGAGGAGCAGTTCACACTCTTACCTGAAGCGCGGTTCGGCTGACAGAGCGGCCGCCAGCAGGGCGATCGCGCGACGAGCCAGCGAGCAGAGCCACCAAACGAACGTGTCCCTCCGAGCTCTCGGCGAGCTCCCCCTTGCGGAAGGTCGCGACCTCGGCAGCGGGTCGTTATCGTCATCTCCCACTGAGGTTAAGTCAGAGCCCGCTTCGCCAAGTCATCCGAGTAGCCCGACGATGGGACCAACTCGATGACGTGCACACGGGATATGAGCCCAGCCGGCGTCGAGCGCAGCGTTGGATGTTTTCGCGAAAACGCCGGCCGTCGAATGATGCTAGGTCCGCTCTCCAATGTGCTCGCTCCGGAAACGACTTTGAAAAGCGATTTACGGCCTCACAGCGTTCGGAGACCCTATGACCTTGGGGTTCTGGCAACTGACGAAGCCGGACTTCTTACTCTCAGCACGCCCACACACACTCACATGCTGTGCAAACTAAGAAGCTTGCCTCAACAGGTTGGAGAGGCACTACATTGCCCTAACCAGGGGCCAGACGCTACCTATTCTTATTGGAGCCAGAGAGAGAAAACGCCTAGCGGATGTTACATAGCCACAAGTCGTCCAGCTCGTCTTTCGTTGTCACGTCCGGCAATGTACGCAGCGCTCGCAATGATTCCTTGTTGCAACCACAACTGCAGTCAAATACCTTAACCGTGGTTGTTGTCTTGCCGCCGTAGACGAAGAACTCATGACCATCTGCAATCATCCTGCGTACCTTCTTGACCTTCCGCCGTTTCGTAGCATGTTTGTTCGGGCTCGTTTCCGGGTTAGAGCGCTTTCGCCGAATGGTTCCAACCGCCCGGATGCAGTGGCGCCCCTTACGCCGTTGGATACAAACCACCTGATACGTGCTCATTGGTAGTCAGGGCCGCGGTGCCGCACAGCGGACCCGGTTCCCCATCCTCCTTTCAGGTGGGCCGACTGCACCCATTTCGACTGGTCATCACCATCGGGACGACAGGTTCTCCTGTTCCATGTCAGCGCCTGCGACGAGCTCACGCCACCGTTACACCGGGCCCCGCCGAGGCCATTAACAGGCTGCTCCCCGACTGAGGGCACACCCCAAAGGGCGCGCCTTTGTCCCGGGGTCACGGATCGCCCCCGGTTTTGATGCCAACATTCCGCATTTCGATGCGTCAGCAGTGGTTCACACATGTTCGTCTTCTCGTCGCTCACCTGCCCCGCTGACTGCGGGACTTTTCCGCAACGCTCACGACCCTGGCTCTTGACCAGCGCCGCTCGCGGTGGTTTGGGCTCCCCACCTGCACGGCGAGCCCGGAGGGCCAACCTCCATCACTGGCACAGCATGCTTCGTGATCTCGATCTTCTACATCGTCATCACTCCACTTTCAGGACACACATCCGTGCGTGCGGATCTCCGGCACACGGCTTGACGACGGTCTTCTGGGCATGGTTACGCTGCCTTCGGGGGTCGTCTAGCTCTTCCGCGAGACCGACGACGGGTCCCGCGAGCGCCGGTGTCGGTGTGTGCCTCCAATTCGGGTTTTCGACCCCACCACGCCGCACGCATGGGTGCATGTTTGCCGACGTGAGGGTCAGACTCTTTCAAGGGCTTAAAACCACACGTCGTCGGGCGCGGTAGCGCTGATCACGACAAGATCTGCGCTGACAGCATCCGCCGCGAAAAGGCGATGCGCCAGGCGCAGCTGATACCGGAAAACTGCTGCTTTGACGGCTCCATGGCCCCGAGCCGGCCCTCGTCTATTACGCCCTCACGGTTCGCGGCGGGTCCGTATGGGCCGTCTCCAGCCTCGGGGCCGACCCGGCGCCCCACATTCGTGAGGGACGCTGGTAGGCGTTGGGCGTCGGTCATGCGACGCCCTCCAGTCGTAACCAATCCAGATCGGGGGCCGGATCGTCGAGGACGATCGGCGCGGCGATGAGCCTGTCCACCTCTGCAAGCAGACGCATCTGTCTTGCGAGCGAAGGAAGGCGGTGCTCATCCAGCGGACCCTCGCGGCGGGCGTCGCACCAGGCCGTGAGTTCATCGGGCGTCATTGCCTTGAGACGGCCGACGATTTCGGAGCTCATGACTTCCGCCCTTGTAGGTCACCGATAGGCACCCTGTGTCCTTAAGGTGGGTTGACGCGCACGGTGCCGCCCATCTCGCCGTAGGCAGCCTTCAACCGCTCCTGTTGCAGCCCTTTCGCCTCAAGCGCAGAAACGAGGACCGCAAGAAAGCTACGAGACCCGAGTGTCCTGAGGCTGAATGCGGTGTGTCAATAGAGCGATCAGTGGGTGAAAGCTCTATGAACGAAACCTCCTGCACTCCAAGCGAGCAACGGATAACTCGATGACTCAGCGCCCGCACGAACTGACCGAGGATCGCAAGCGCCCGATCGCGACTGGAGACAGCTCAGATCCACCCCGGCCTCAGCTCGCGAACCGAGTCGTTTCCCTCGAGGTGATCTGCCACACGGTCGAGGAAGGCGCGCACCGTCGAGTGGGCTACACGATGCAATAAGACGTGGTCGAGTTGACGTCCTACCTCGCCAAGAGGTGGCACGTAGGAAGCGGCAAGGGTCACGCGGCACCGTTCGGGATCGAGGGGGGCGACCACCAGCTCTCCTTCGAGAACAGGAAACAGACCAGGCAATGCACTCGCCCTCCAAGACAAGGGCACCACTATCGCGTCTCCGAGACCGTGGGGTCGCCCAACCGTCACACGGACCTGGCGAGCCGCTTGCATATTCGCCCATGACGGTCCGACGCGGAAGTAGAGCGCCTCGCCATCTTCCTCCGCCTCAGTCGCGAACGGCACGAACCAGCTCCCGTCGCCGAGGAAGCGTCCCTGCACCGCCTCAAACGGACGTGAAACGTCGACCGACTCCTTAAGGAAGACGTGCACCGACCCCAATCCCTCCACGACAAGGGTACATGCCCTCAGGTGCTCGGCCCGGTGCTGTACGCGCAACGACCTCAGCGCGGCCCACGCACAGGGGTCGTTACCCGCTTGAGCCCGGATTATTGGCCGTCTGCTGCCGGTTCAAGGACTCCAGCTCGTGACGAATGCAAGCGCTGCGATGGCGGGTAGGGCGATCACGATTGGTGGCTCAGGAACGTACGTCCCCGGCGCACGGGAGGACCAACCCACACGAAACTAGATGGGCCACAACGGGCGGGAATGGACGCTGACCAAGCCACGCCCGGCCCTCGGCGAACAAACGGCCTACGGAGCCAAGGAATCACCGACGGCCCCGGAGTCGCTTGCTCCGGGCCGTGGTCTGGAGCCGAGACTACTTCGCGTCAGGAGGGCGTCTCGCCGAGCTCGGTCCGTGCCGGTGTTACCGGCTCGTCGCTCTTCGCAGGTGCCACGCTCAGCGTGGCGGTGCCCGAGAAGCGTCCCGGGTCCCCCGGGAACATGTTCCTCAACCCGTTGAGAAGCCCCCCGAGCTCCATCGGCACCACCAGCTTCGTCGAGGGCGAGGAGCCGACCTGCTTCAGCGTCTCCAGGTACTGAAGCTGCATGGTGTTGCCGTCGAGGCCGCGGGCAACGGTGAGGATCCTCTCGAGCCCCGCCGACAACCCCTCGGCTCGCAGGATGGCGCTCTGGCGCTCTCCTTCGGCGGCCAGGATCGCCGCTTGCTTGGTGCCTTCCGCGAGGGTGATGGCGGCCTGCTTCTGCCCCTCGGCCTCGGTGACGGCCGCACGCCGAGTGCGTTCGGCTGACATCTGGCGGGTCATGGCATCCAGCACACCCGGCGGCGGGTTCACCTCTCTCACCTCGACCGTTGTGACCTTGACGCCCCAGCGCTCGGTCACCTCGTCGAGACGGACGCGCAGCGACGCGTTCATCTCCTCGCGCTTGGAGAGCACGTCGTCGAGCGGCATGTCGCCGACGACACTTCGCAGCGTCGTGGCGGCCACGTTCTGTGCAGCGCCCGCGAAGTTCCCGACACGGAGCACCGACATGGACGGGTCCACCACCTTGTAGAAGATGATGAAGTCGATCGAGATCGACGCGTTGTCCTTGGTGATCGCGGTCTGGTGCGGGATCTCAAGATACTGCTCACGCAGGTCCACCCAGGACGTCCGGTCCGTGACCGGGTTGATCAAGATAAGCCCGGGCCCTCGGGTCCCGAGCGCCCGCCCCAGTCTGAACAGCACGATGCGCTGGTACTCACGCACGATCCTCACGGAGATACCCGTGAGGATGAGGAGGAGGAGCACCACCACTCCGATCACGATCCCGATGATCATGAGCCACCTCCTTCGTTGGTCGCCTCTGAGGGCGGGGACTGCGCATCTTCGGGCGGGACGCCGTCGGTCGGGATCGTAGTCTCGAGCTCGGCATGACCGCCGGGGGCCATCAGCTGGTCGCCCCAGACCTCGAGGCGCACTCCTTTGACATGTACGACCTGGACTGGCGTCCCCGTCCTCACGGGCCCGTTCAGGGCCACCGCCGACCAGTTCTCGCCGTTCACCCGCACGATCCCTTCAGGGTCGAGATCGCCGAGGGCAATGCCTTCGGCCCCGTCGGGCGAGACAAGGTGACGACCGGCGTAGGTGCCCGGGGTCGTGAGCCCCTTCCAGGCCAGAGTGGCGATGCCGGCGGACACGACGACGTCCGCGCTGAGCAGCGCCCAGAGCACCGGGGCGGATCGTCCGTCGATCGCCATCACGACGAGCCAGGCGGCGGCGAGAACTCCGAAGATCCCGGCCGCCACGTGCGCGTGCGGACCCACATGGAAGCCGATCAGTGACGCGAGGACGACAAGCCCCAGCAGAACCCCTGCTATCACCCACATGGCGCCTCCTTCCGCGGCTGCGCGACATCAAGGCTAACGGCATCGGGGGGCCATTGACACGGCGCCCTGCCCGAGCCGCTCGGGTGCGGGGCGACTACGTGGTCTTGCTGCCCACGGTGGTCCGCGGTCGTTTGGCCCTCAGGCGTGGTGGATCAACCAGCCAATGCCCTGGTAGAGGCGGTACCCGAGGTAGCCCACGGTGCCCACTACGAGCACCTTGAAATGCCACGGTGCCTTGACGGGGGCCTCCTTCGGGCCTTGCCCGTCCTCGCTCTCAAGCTCCGCGCCGCAGGTCGGGCACCTATCCGGGGCGCCAGGACCCACCACGCCGGCACGCGTCGGCAGGCCCGGCCCATCACCCGCGCCAGATCGCGGTCGCCTTGCGAGCTCCTCGTCCTCGACCATCCGATCGCACTGGTGACACCACGGCATTGTGGTGAGCCTCCGTCAGGCCCGCTCGGCACGGTGGGGCGCCGTGTCGGCGAGCGGCGCCGCGGCCCCGGCCAGGCGCGTGTCGGGCCGTGTGACCGACGGCACGGGCTTGTTCACCTCTGCTGGCGGACCCGGACGCGAAGCTCGAGCGGTGTCGGGCCGAGCTCGAAGCGCGCGCGCAGGGAACGCTCCAGGTAGCGGAGATAGGTCGACGGCAGGCGTCGCGTCGCGAACAACGTGATCGTCGGCGGGTCGACGGCGCCCTGCACGCCGTAGAGGATACGGGCGCCGCCCGGTGCCGGGTGAGCTGCCTGGGCGCTCCGCAGCCCGTCGTTCAGGCGACCTGTCGGGATGCGGCGGTGGTAGGCGCTCATCGCTTCCTGCACGGCCGGCAGGAGTCGGTGCACCCCGAGGCCCGTGTGGGCCGAGATCCTCAGCACGGGCGCGTAGCCGAGGAACGCGAGCCGGTCGGCGACAGCCTCGCTGACCTCGAGACGGGCCTGTGTGTCGAGCAGGTCCCACTTGTTGAGGAGGATCACGACCGGGCTGCCAGAGGCATCGATCCGTTCGGCCAGGCGCTGGTCCTGGTGTGTGACGCCTTCGGTCGCGTCGAGGACGAGGAGTGCCACGTCCGCGCGGTCGAACGCCCTGAGGGCTCGCACGAGCGAGTAGTACTCGGGACCCTCGCCGCTTCTCGCGCGGCGTCGCATCCCGGCGGTGTCGATGAGCTTGACCGCTCCCTCGTCGGTCTCGATCACGGTGTCGATGGCGTCGCGCGTCGTGCCCGGGAGATCATGAACTACGGACCGCTCCTCACCCGAGAGCCGGTTGAACAGTGTCGACTTGCCGACGTTCGGCCGGCCGACGATTGCGACCGCCGGGACGCCGGGCGAGCCCACGCCCCGGGACGCCGGCCCGGTGCCTTGCGCGTCCCAGACGTCAGCGGGCCGAGAAGCCTCCGGCAGCTGCTTAACCACCTCGTCGAGCAGGTCCCCGACACCGCGCCCGTGAAGAGCGCTCACTGCTGCCGGCTCGCCGAGCCCGAGGCCCGCGAACTCCCAGGCGTCGACCTCCCGTCGGTCGGAGTCGACCTTGTTCGCGACCACGATGACCGCCCCGCCGTTGCGCCGGACGAGCTGGGCCACAGCGGTGTCTTCCCCGGTCACCCCCGTGGTCGTGTCGAGCACGAGCAGCACGAGGTCCGCCCCGCCTAGCGCCTTGAGGGCCTGCTCGGTCACCTTGGTGTCGAGCGTGTCGCCACGCTCGACCATTCCACCTGTGTCGACGACGAGGAACGACCGCCCGTTCCACTCGCACTCGACCTCCAGCCGGTCCCGCGTCACACCGGGCCGGGCTTCGACGATGGCAAGCTGCCTGCCCGCGATGCGGTTCACGAGCGTCGACTTGCCGACGTTCGGGCGTCCCACCACTGCGACAACCGGCAGCCCCGGCGGGCGTCCCGGTGTCATAGCCCTTTCTCCAGTTGCCGCCGCAGCGACGCCCCGTCGCTCGCGACAACCTCGACGGCCCGTGGGAGGTCATCGAGCCGCGGTCCGTCGATGAAGCAGCCCTTCGACAAGCAGACGTCAGGCAGCAGGTAACGGCCTCCCGACGGTTCCTCGGCCAGGGTACGGGAGAGGTCGACGCCGGTGATCAAACCGGCGACGGCGATGTTGCCGCCGAAGAAGTCGTTCCGGACGGCCAGGATGCGGACCTTGTCGAACCCGTGACGGTCCAGCAGTGGTCTCAGCACGAGCGAACCGTAGCCACCGGTGAGGATCGTCGTCGGTTCGTCCCGGGCCGTGCGCGAACGGCGGGCTACGAGGCTCACGCTGCTCGTCCGCGGTGCGCGATAGCCCTCGGCAGGTGCGCCCTCGACCCAGGCGAAGAACCCTGTCCTCGCGGGGACGCCTTCACAGACGGCCTTCTCGGAGCCTCGGGAAGAGAAGGCCTGCTCGAACGCGCGCACCATCCCGACGCCGTTCTCGTGTTGTGGGAAGCCTTCGTACTCGCCCGGCTCCGGGAACGGCAGGCCGGCAAGCAGGTAGTACTCGTCCGACGCCCACGCGACCTTCCGGCCGACCGCTCGGCTGAAGCGCTGCTGCCACTCGTGCACGGTCTCGACGGTCGCCCTCGCCTCTTCGGTCGTGTGCGGTCGCATGGACGGCTCTTTGGAGTAGCGGCTCACGCCGAGCGGCACGACCGCAACGGTCACGAGTTCGGGGAAGCGGTCGAGGACACCGGCCAGGGTCCCGTGCAGCACCGCCGCATCGTTCACGCCCGGGCAGACGACGACCTGTCCGTGCACTTCGATGCCGTTGTCCAGGAGGCAACGCAGCCATCTGAGGCTGACGGCACCGCGCCGGTTGCGCAGCATGGCCGACCTGACGTCGGGGTCGGTGGCGTGGATGGACACGTACAGCGGCGACAGCCGTTGATCGATCACCCGCTCGAGGTCGACCTCCGTGAAGCGCGTGAGCGTCGTGAAGTTGCCGTAGAGGAACGAGAGCCGGTAGTCGTCGTCCTTCACGTAGAGGTTCCGCCTCATACCCTTTGGCAGCTGGTAAATGAAGCAGAACTCGCAATGGTTGTCACAAGTGCGCACGCGGTCGAAGATCGCGGCCGAGATCTCGAGCCCGAGCGGCTCACCTGCTTGCTTGACGACCGTGACCTCGAGCTCAACCCCGCCGCGGACCACCTCGAGCTCGACTATCGGCTCGTCCGCGAGAAGCTGGTACTCGATGACGTCGCGAGGCACCTGTCCGTTCATCGAGCGAAGCTCGTCGCCCGGCCAGACCCCGAAACGCTCAGCCGGCGAATGCTCGGCCACGGCCACCACCTGCGGTAGTGGCATTCCCAAAGGCTACCCTGGTCTACTGTGACATCGGCTCGGGAGCAGCCTCTCCAGCCGGAGGCCGGTCGCGTCGAGCTCGTCCTGCTCGCCCAACCACGAGGCTTCTGTGCCGGGGTGGAGATGGCCATCAAGGCCCTCGCGTGGATGGTGCGCGTGTTCGAGCCGCCCGTCTACTGCTACCACGAGATCGTGCACAACCGCCTTGTGGTGGAGGAATTCCGCCGCCAGGGCGTCGTCTTCGTCGACGACGTCGCCCAGGTCCCGCCCTCGGCGCCGGTGATGCTCTCGGCCCACGGATCTGCCCCCGAGGTGGAGCAGGCGGCCGCCGAGGAAGGCCGCATCGTGATCGACGCTTGCTGTCCTCTCGTGACCAAGGTCCACCACGAGCTCAAAGTCCGGGCCCACAAGGGCTACACGATCCTCTATGTCGGTCACGCCGGACACGAGGAAGCCGTCGGCACGATGGCGGTCGCTCCCGGGGCCGTACATCTCGTCGAGAAGGAGGACGACGTCGACCGTCTCGAGCTCGACCCCGACGCCCACGTCGCGCTGCTCGCTCAGACCACCCTCGCCCACGACGAGTGGGAGGGTGTCGTCGAGCGCGCACGCGAGCGCTACCCCGAGCTGTGGATGCCGGGACGTTCCGACCTCTGCTACGCGACGACCAACCGGCAGGGCGCTGTCAAGGCGGTAGCCCCCAGGTGCGACGCGATGATCGTGCTGGGCTCGGCAAACTCCTCTAACACCGTCGCTCTCGCAAAGGTGGCCGTATCCGCCGGCTGCCCGCGGGTGCTGAGGATCAACGCCCCGAGCGAGGTGCCGGACGACCTCGGCGGGGTGGTGGGCGTCACCGCCGGCGCGTCGGCTCCCGACTGGCTGGTCGAGGATCTCCTCGACCGCCTGGCCCCGGCACGAGGCGTCGAGATCGTGCACACGACCGACGAGGACGAGTACTTCCCTCCCCCGCCGGAGTTGCGTGACCTACTGCGATGCCTCGAGGTCGCGGCGGGCCTCACGCTCGGCGCTAGCGCGCAGGGCCCGCATCTCAACGCGACTGACCGCCAGGTCACCGCGGCCGACATGCTCGCCGCGGCTTCGGACGACCGCTCCGCGTGAACGCACGCGCTCTGCGCCGGAGGCGACAGGTCGACGAGCTGATCGACCGTGTCGCCATCGAAGAGCTCACTCGAGCGCAGGGTCCGCTCGAATTCTCCCCCGTCGCCATCGTGATCGCGGCTTACAAGGAGCGCGACAACATCGGCGAGGTCGTATCCGACATGCCGAAGGAGGTGTGCGGACAACCGGCCACTTTGCTCGTGGTCGTAGACGGTGAGGACGACGGCACCGCAGCGGTGGTCCGCGAGGCGGGCCACTACGCCTGCATCGCCCCGGTGAACCGGGGCCAGGGCGCTGCCCTGCGTCTCGGTTACCTAATCGCCCGCGAGCACGGGGCTTGTTTCATCGTGACCTCGGACGCCGACGGCCAGACAGATCCCAACGATCTGGAGGTCGTTCTCGAACCCGTGTTGTCGGGCCGGGCGGACTTCGTCAACGGTTCCCGGCGCCTCGGCCTGACGCACGGCACCGACGCCGTGCGCAACACCGGGGTCGTCTTCTTCGCTGCGCTGATCTCATGGCTCACCAAGACTCGGGTGACCGACACGGCGAACCCGGTACGGGCCTTCAGGGCGGAACTGCCCGCCGAGCTGATCCTCGAGGAGCCGCAGTACCAGGCTCAAGAGCTGTTGATCTCGGCGATCATGCACGGATGCCGTTACGCCGAACGGCCTGTGACGATGCGAGCCAGGCTCGCCGGCGAGTCCAAGAAGAGCGGGAACCTCCTCTACGGCCTGCACTACGGCCGTGGCGTCGTGCACACCTGGCTCCGCGAACGCAAGCGCCGGCCCGCTCAGCTCGTCGCCACCTGAGACCGCCTGGTCGGCGACGGGCCGCCGGCCTCGTCCGTCCCGGACCTCGCGAGCGATGACCGGATGATCGCGGCCGCGTGGTCCCCCGAGTCGCCCGACCCCGGGCCCCGCCCGGGCACGCCCCGCCAGCACCACGAGAGAAGCACCACCAACACCACGATCGCGCCCGAGGCTCCCACGAACGGGACCCAGGGATGCAACGCGAACAGCGCGCCTGCCCCGAGGGCCGCGATCGCAGTCGCTCCCGTCTGAGCCGTCGAACTGGCGCCCTGGGCGCGCCCGAGCTGGCGGCTGGGAACACTGTGCGCCAGCTGCGACGCGAGCGCCGGGCCTGCGACCGCCACCGCCACGGCCTCGGCGGCACCGAGACCCACGAGCAGCCAGACCGAATGAAGGAACGGGTAGGTCGATGCGAAACCGGCCGACAACAGCGTCGAGACCGCGGCCAGGTAACGACGGTCGAAGTGATCGACGAGCCAGCCACCGGGGACCGACATCGCGGCAAAAGGCAACGCGAACAACGTCCACGACAGGCCGATCTGCAGTCCGCTCGCACCCCGCAGGTGCAAGAGCAGGCTCCAGCAGACCTCGTAGACGCCGATGACGAGGCCCGTGCCCGTGTAGGCCATCACCACCCCGAGCACGCTGCGGTCACGCCATAGAACGACCCGGGGTCCGCTCACGTGCGGGCGCCGCGGAGCGCTCTTGGGTACAGCCGCCAGCACAGGCGCGCAGGCCATGAGCGACGCCAGCGCCGCAGCCACGAACAGCCATCGCATCCCCGAGAGACCGACCAGGCCCCCGATGAGAGGTCCGATCGCGAGCCCGACCGTCCGGGACCCGAAGAGCGTGCCGTAGGCGCGGCCCTGCTGAGAGGGGGACACGACCTCGCCCACTGTCGCGTTGTTCGCGACGTCGACCACCCCGGCGCCCGCGCCCTGGAGACCACGTACGAAAAGCGCAGCAATGGGTGTGCCGATCAGCGCGAAGGCGGCACTCGCCACCGCGAAGGTCACGAGGCCCCCCAACTGGACCGGGCGGCGCCCTATCCGGTCCGACAGGCGACCGATCGGGTACTGCACGAGGATGGCCGCCAGAAAGAACGCCGCCAGCACGATGCCCACGAGGGCGACAGGCGCGCCCAGCTTGCGCAGGTAGAGCGGGAGGAGAGGCATCATGCAGCCGGCGCCGGCCCATTCGACGAAGGTCGAGACGGACAGCGCGACCACAACGCGCCGAGGGGAGGCGGCGCTCATGAGCTCCTCCCACGGGCCGGGGGCACGGTCCCGGGCCTCTTGCGCGCCCTCGAGGAAGCGAGTGCCGCGCGCGGCTCCAAGGACGATCCGAGATGGGCGACAAGCTCCTCGTGAACCGAGGAACGCAGGCCCTCGTCCAGTGGCGCGAGGTTGAGCAGCTCGCTGAACCAGAGGCCGTCCGCGGCCAGCCGAATGAGGCTCGCGCTCGCCGGAGAGATACCGTCGGCGACGAGCGCGCGCTGCCAAGCAGCGAAGCGTTCCCGCAACGGTTCCAAGAGCTCGGTGTCGGCCGCCACTCCTGCGATCACCGCTGCCCCGAGGCGGCGTTCGCGACTCCCCGGGGCGTCGTCGGACGGCCCGAAGCTCGCCTCGAGGTACGCCCTCGTGAAGGCGCCGGGCAGACCCGAACCGGCATCCTCCCGCTCAAGATCCTCGTCGAACTGAGAGCCGAGGCGCTCCACCATTGCCGTAACGAGCGCGGCCCGCGTGGGGAAGTGGTACAGGATCCCGCCCTTGCTGATTCCCGCCTCGCTCGCTGCCGCCTCGAGCGTGAGGTGCGCGACGCCGTCGCGGAGGACGACCTCCTCCGCGCCGTGCAGGATCCGTGCCCGGGTGTCCTCTGCTCTTGTCACCCACTCACTATACCGTCCAGACGGTATAGTGAGTGGGTGACCACACCGTGGGCGCGCCTCAGCGTTCGGCGAACACGGCCGCCTGGAACCACTCCCAGGTCGCGCGAATCCCTTCCTCCCGGCTGATGGTGGGCTCGTAACCGAGGACTCGCCTGGCAAGGTCGTACGAGGCGAAGTTACGTTCTACCTCACCGGTCCGCTTCGGTCGGTACTCGATCGGATGATCCGGTGCGCCGGCGGCATCGCGGCACAGGTCGGCCAGCAGCCGCACGGTGGTCTCGACGCCGGACGCGATGTGCAAGACGGTGCCGCCCGGGACCTCGCTGGCGAGCGCGAGCTCGAGCGCGTGGCAGATGTCGTCTACGTGGGTGTAGTCGCGCGATGCCGAGCCGTCGCCGTAGATGACGATCGGCTCGCCGGCGTTGATCGCTCGGAAGAAAGTCGTTATGGCACCCCTCTTTCGGGCGCTCCACGGTCCGTAGGCGTTGGCGAAACGCAATGCGATCGTGCGAAGGCCGTAGGCCTTTGCGAAGGCGTGCGCGTAGCCTTCACCGGCCAGCTTGCTGGCGCCGTAGGGCGAGATCGGCCTGGGCAGCGAGTGCTCGTCGACCGGCGGTATGGCGTCGCCGATGAGCGCGCCACCGGTCGACGCCAGCACCGTGCGCGCTATGCCGGCCCGCCGGGCGGCGTCGAGGACCTGGAAGGTGCCGAACACGTTCACGTTGAAATTCGTCGCCGGGTCCGCGACCGACATGACGACCGAGCCCGACGCCGCCAGGTGCACAATCGACTCGATCCCCTCCAGGGCGTCGTCCAAGGTCTTGGCATCGCGGATGTCACCCTCGATGAGCTCCGCGTCGACTCCGTCCAGGTGCGCGGCGTCGCCCGTCGTGAGATTGTCGAGGACACGCACGGCTCGCCCGCTCTCGACGAGCCGCCTTACCAGCGTCGCTCCCACGAACCCGGCACCGCCGGTCACGAGGACACCTCTTGTCTCACCCATCGGCGACCACGCCGGGAAGTTAGCAGGCGCCCAACCCCGCGCCGGGACGACGAGCGTCTGCGGTCGTGCCGGCTCTCCTTTGCGCTCGGTGTGACAGATCGGCTAGCGCCGCAGGCTCGCTTCCGCCGCGTCGAAGGCTTGTTGAATCGCCGCCCGCACGCGCGCCGACTGCTCGCTTATCGCCTCGCGCCCTACACGGACCCGCCTGCGCTCCGCCGCAGGGTCCGAATCCTGACCCGCTTGGTCGTCCGCGCCGGCGTCAACCGGGGCCGGTGCCGGGACGGGAGGGCCTATCACGATGTTCACCCGCCTCGGGCGGGGGAACGACGATCCCCGCGGCATGGCGCGTTCGGCGCCGCCGATGCCGACGGGGACGACCGGGACGTTTGCGCGCAGCGACAGGTACGCCACCCCGTCCTTGAGCTCTTGCACCTCCGGCCCCGACCGCCGCGTGCCTTCGGGGAACATCACGAGCGGCTCCCCGCCCCTGAGCACCGCCTGACATCGCTGAAGCGCTTCGCGGTCGGCCCCGGACCGGTTCACGGGGAACCCACCGCAGGCCTCGATCACACGGCCGATCAGCTTGGACTTCCAGACCTCTTCCTTCACGATGTAGCGGAGCCGCCGTCGTGCCGTGATCCGTGCGACGATGAGCCAGTCGACATACGAGCGGTGCACCGGTGCCACGATGCAAGCGCCAGTGGCAGGCAGGTTCTCCCTGCCCTTCACCGTCCCGGGGAAGTACAGCCGAGACACGCCGACCGCGATGGCGCGACAGAACCGGTAGAGGATCAGGTCGCCTCGCGACGGCGGTGGCGGAACGGCACCAGACGCGGTCACAGCTGGGAAAGCACCTCCTCCACGACAGAGCCGACGCTGCGTCCCGTCGAGTCCACGACGATCGCACCCTCAGGGGCGACCAGAGGCGAGGTGGCCCGGGTCGAGTCGAGCTCGTCGCGGCGCCGGATCGACTCGGCCGTCACTGCGAGAGTGCCAGAGCCGGAAGTGTCCTCGGCCGTCCGCCGCCAGGCGCGCTCGGCCGAGTCTGCGGTGAGGAAGACCTTCACGTCCGCGTCGGGAAACACCACGCTGCCGATGTCCCGGCCCTCGACGACTCCCCCACCCCTGGCCGCCACCCAGGCTCGCTGGCGGCTCACGAGCTCCGCGCGCACCTCCGGATGGGCCGCAACGATCGACACGGCGTCGTCGACCTCAGGCGTCCTGATCCGCTCGGTCACGTCATCGCCGTTGAGCACGACGCGCTCGCCGACGCTCAGGTTCATGGAACGCGCGATCGCGGCACAGCCTTCGGCGTCAGCCACGTCCACGCCCCGCTCGAGGGCCTCCAGCGTCACGGCGCGGTACATGGCCCCCGTGTCGAGGCGCTCGAGGCCGAGCCTCACCGCCACCTCCTTGGCCACAGTCGACTTGCCGGCACCGGCGGGGCCGTCAATCGCGACGACGGGCCGGCGTCCCCCCGCCCGGCTCAGCCCGAAACCGTGGTCTGCCAGGGCATGGCGGACACGCTCGGCCGCGTCCGCGGCCACCGTGAGGATGAGGACGCCCCGCGGCCGGTACTGGGAATGGAGGATCTCGAAGTCCTCGATGTTTACCCCGAGCTCACCCGCGATCGTCGTGACCTGCGCGAGCACGCCGGGGCGGTCCGGGATGACGACGTGCAGCTCGGTGACCGAGCTCGGTCGGCTCGCACGCGGCGGGAGGTTCCGCCGGGCAAGCTGGGCACGGTCCAAGAGCGCGACGAGCCCCGGGCGATCCTCCTCGGCGACGATGCGGCGGACTTCCTTCAACCTGGCGATGAGGTCGTCGAGTACAGGCAGGATGGCAGGCGCGTTGTCCCGGCAGATGTCCGGCCAGATCGCCGGCGACCCCGCTGCGATCCTGGTCATGTCCCGGAAGCCGCCCGCCGCGAGCCTGAGCAACGCTGTGTGGGCGTCGGTAGCCTCGGTGGCGAGCCCCATGAGCGTCGCGGCCGTCAAGTGCGGCACATGCGAGACCACCGCCACGAGGTCGTCGTGGCGGTCGGGCGCGAGCGCGACCAGGTCGGCCCCGAGGCTGGTGATGACGGATTGGACTGTCGAGAAGGCCCGCGGGTCCGTGGACGACGTGGGTGTGAGCACCCAGGTCGAGCCCGCGAAGAGCTCCGGATCGGCGCCGTCGGGACCCTCCAGCTCCGATCCCGCCATGGGATGTCCTCCGACGAAGCGCGGGTGGGCTATCTGCGAGACGATCGGCCCCTTCACGCCGCCCACGTCGGTCACCACGAGCTCGCCCGACCCGTCGCCAGCGAGCAGGGCGTTCACCTCGGTGGCGATGGCTGCCACCGGCGTCGCCACGAACGCGACCTTCGCAAGGTGGTCCACGCCGAGCTCGTCGACGGCTCCGAGCTCGCGAGCCCGACGCGCCCGGGCTTGGTCGAGGTCGCTGCCCGTGACGTGCCACCCTTGGGCCCGCAGCGCGAGAGCTATCGACGTCCCCACCAGTCCGAGCCCGGTCACCTGGGCGCGCCGTGAAGCGGCCCGCGCGGGATCGGCGCTGGGCTCAGTCTGGGAGGTCATCACGAAGCCCGCGTGCACCCTCGAGATACACGTGGTGCAGCGCCTCTCTCTTGCGCTCGGTGTAGAAGTGCATGAGGACCCGGATGCAGCGCGGCATGGCGCCCGTGATGGCGAGCTCGCTGGCACAGATGAGTGGCACGTCGCCGAGCCCTAGCGAGCGCGCCGCGGTGGCCGGGAACATCGAAGTGATGTCGTCGGTCGCCGTGAACAGGATGCTGACGATGTCGTCGTGATCGACGCCGTTGCGTTCCAGCATGGCACCCACGAGAGCCCGTACCCGGTCGCTGACCTGACCGGCTGTGTCCTCCTCGAGTGTCGTCGCGCCGCGGAGGGCCCGCAAGACCGCTGCCATGGGCGGGGAGCCTACCTACCGTTTGGACGGCGAGCGAAGGGCGGCTTCGCTAAGCGACCGCACCTCTGCGGGCGTGAGCGGTCTCCAGGAGCCCGGGCGCAACGATCGATCCGTGATGGGCCCGATCCTGGTGCGGACGAGCCTCACGACAGGATGGCCGACCGCCTCGCACATGCGGCGCACCTGGCGGTTGCGCCCCTCGTGGATGACGATGCGGATCACGCCCGGCGAGACGGCCGCCACCCTGGCCGGGGCTGTCGTCTCCCCGTCGTCGAGGAGGACTCCTTCTCTGAGTTTGCGGAGCGCTCCGGGGCCCGGGACCCCCCTGAGCTCCGCGAGGTACTCCTTTTCCACGCCGAAGCGCGGGTGCGCGAGCAGCTGAGCGAGGGTGCCGTCGTTGGTCAAGACGAGCAGGCCCTCGGTCTGGCGATCGAGCCGCCCGACCGAGAACACCCGGGGCGCCGCAGGCACGAGCTCGAGGACGCTCCGGCGGCCCTCGGGGTCGTCCGCGGTCGTAACGACCCCGGCAGGCTTGTTCAACAGGTAGTAGACGAGGCCCGGGAGCACGCCCACAGGTGCTTGGTCGACCGCCACGAGGTCCCTCTCGACGTCGACACGCCGGCCGAGGACGGCGACCTCGCCGTTGACGGTGACACGCCCCTCGGCAATGAGCTCCTCACACGTCCGCCGGCTGCCGTACCCGACCCGAGCGAGGACCTTCTGCAGCCGCTCGCCCTCTGTGTCGCTCACTCCCCTGGCTCTGAGCGCAACACGTTCTCGAGCATCTCCACTGTCGAGGCCGGCGGGACGAACGCCACGAGCGGGGGCAGGTCCTCGATCGAGTCCAGGCCCAGGCGCTCGAGGAACATCGGCGTCGTCCCGAACAAGATGGCCTGCCCGGGGCCGTCGTCGCGCCCGACCGCTTGTACATAGCCCCTTGCGACCAGCATCCGCATAACGCTCTCCACGTTGACGCCACGGATGGCCGAGACCTGCGACCGCGAGATCGGCTGTTTGTAGGCGACGACGGCAAGTGTTTCGAGCGCTGCAGGCGACAGCTTCTGAGGACCGCCGTCAAGCACGAAACGCTCCACGTAGGCCGCATAGGCCTCGCTGCTCTGGAACCTGTACCCGCCGGCGACCCTCGCGAGGACAAAGCCGCGGCCCTCGGCCCGGTAACCCGCTGCGAGCTCGCGGCACAGCTTCTCCACGCGCTCGACCGGGAGCTCGAGGAGCTCGGCCAGCAACCCGGGCGGTACGGGCTCGGTCGCGACGGTGAGCACGGCCTCGATGGCCGCCGACTCGGCACGGGCTTCTCGACTGCCGTCGTCCCGGTCCTCACCGGGTCCCTCGGGCGCGAAGCCGGGTTCGGGAGCGCTCATCCCCGGTAGTCGAGGTCCGCCAGCGACACCGAGGCCGGTTGACGCCACCCGGGTCTGGTGAGCTGTTCGCGGCCGTCGTCGGCCTCCGCCGCGGTCTCGAGGAGACCGCCTGTCCACAGCACCCGCAGCTCGCCGAAGGTCGTGGCCTGCTCGAGCTCGACAAGGCCCTGCTTGTAAAGCTCGAGAAGACCGAGGAAGTGCACGACGAGTTCCATCCTGCTTCGTGCGGTGGCCGTGAGCGCCCGGAAGCTGGTCGGCGATGCTTCGGGCAACGCGGCGCAGAGCGCCTCGACGACCTCGGCCACGGTGACCTCGTCGACCAGGACGTGGTCGACTTCCACGTGAGGCGTCGGCCGGGGAATGAGCGCCCGCAGGGCTGCTGCGCGAATGTCCTCGGGGCCCAGATACGCGAGCAGGTCCGGCTGGAGGCCCTCGAAGCGCTCGTCTAGCCCCGCCAGGCGGGGCCACGACCTCGAGGCGGCCAGTTCCGCGCTCGCGAGCTGCGCTCCCGCGGCAGAGAAGGTCGTGCACTCGACCAGTCGCGCGAGCAGGTAGTCACGCTCTTCCAGGAGGGCCAGGCTGTCCTCGTCCGGCTCTTCGCGACCGGGCAGGAGCCGGCGGCACTTCAGCTCGACGAGGGTCGCGGCGATGACGAGGAACTCGGTTGCGACCTCGAGATCGAGCCGTTGCATCGCCTCCACCTCGGCGAGGAAGCCATCCACTATGTCGGCCAGAGCGACCTCATAGAGATCGACCCGCTGCTCGGTGATCAGCCTGAGCAGGAGGTCGAAGGGGCCGGCAAAGACATCGGTGTGGACTCTGTACGCCACATGGGCGAGGTTACCGGCCTCGTGCGCGCGAAAGTCGGATACCCCGATGATCCAGGAGTTCTCGGGCCTGCGGCTATCACCAGTATCCTGCAGCGGATGGAACGGGTCTTCTCAGGGGTGCAATCGTCCGGCGCACCGCATGTCGGCAACTACTTCGGCGCGTTCCGCCAGTGGGTCGCGGACCAGTACACCGCCGACTCGGTCTTCTGCGTCGTCGACCTGCACGCGCTGACCGTCGAACAGGATCCCGCTCAGGTCCGCAGTCGCACGCTTGAGACGGCGTCGTGGCTCTTCGCGAGCGGGCTCGACCCCGAGGTCTGCACCGTCTTCGCCCAGAGCCACGTGCACGAGCACACCGGCCTGAGCTGGCTCCTCGAGTGCACCGCGACCTTCGGCGAGCTCCGGCGCATGACCCAGTTCAAAGAGAAGAGCAGGGGCAACGAGTCGGTGAGCGTGGGGCTGTTCACCTATCCGGTGCTCATGGCCGCCGACATACTCCTCTACGACACCAACAAGGTGCCGGTCGGCGACGACCAACGGCAACATATCGAGCTCGCCCGTGACCTCGCGATCCGGTTCAACGGGCGGTACGGCGAGACCTTCGTCGTGCCCGAGGCTTCGGTGCCCAAGGTTGCCGCCAGGGTGATGGATCTCCAGCATCCCGGTCGCAAGATGTCGAAGTCGGTCGCCTCCCCGCTCGGGACGATCGACCTCGTCGACGAGCCCGACACGATCCGCCAGAAGATCCGCAAAGCCGTCACCGACACCGACGGCGAGGTGCGTTACGACCCCGAGGACAAGCCTGGGCTGTCCAATCTCATAGAGCTCTTCGCGGCCGCGTCTCAGCGCCCAGTCGAGGACGTCACTGCCTCCTACGACCGGTACGGCCCTTTGAAGGCCGACCTCGCCGAGACGCTCGTCGAAGTCCTCGCGCCCGTCCGGGAGCGCTACGCGGCGATCACCGCTGACCCACGCGAGGTCCCGCGCCTGCTCGAGAAAGGCGCCCTCAAGGCGAGCGAGACCGCCTCGCAGACTCTTTCCAGGGCCAGGCAGGCCATCGGGCTGCTCGCGCCGTAGGGCGGATTCGGGGCCCCGTGGCGGGGCACCGGCGGGTGTGCGCGCCGCCCGGGCGGGCCAAGGGGCTCAGAAGACCAGGTTCAAGTACCAGTTCTCGACGTCGCCGAGGATCCGCGACAACAGGCTCTGGTCCAAGAACACGACCAGGAGGACGACCACCATGAACCCCATCCGCATCCGGTAGTACGTCGGCAGCGCCGAGACCGGCAACAGCCGCTCTACGAGCGCCGAACCGTCGAGCGGCGGGATCGGGAGCATGTTGAAGACCGCGAGGACGACGTTGACGATCCCGAAGTAGAACAGGATCTGCTCGACGAGTGCCCACTGCGAGACGGGGGCGTAGCAGAGGAACGCTCCGCAGGACTGAATCGGCAGGGCCCACACGTGCAGCACCTCGTGCAGGGCGAAGCCCGCGATCGCCGCCAGGATGACGTTTGTGGTCGGGCCGGCGAAGGACACGAGCACCGAGTCGTTGCGGGGATGGCGAAGCCGGTTGACCGACACGGGGACGGGCTTGGCCCATCCGAACACGGGCGCACCGATCAGCGCGAGGATCACAGGCAGCACGATCGAGCCGAACGGATCGATGTGCTTGAGCGGGTTGAGCGTGAGCCGCCCCGCCCGCTTGGCGGTGTCGTCGCCGCACCAAAGGGCCACCACTCCGTGGCTCACCTCGTGGAGCATCACGGCGGGGATGAACACGAGGAAGAAGATCAGCGTCTGCTCGTTCAGCACGTGGTGGCGCAGCGCCAGCGCGATCACACCGACCGCGACCGCGGCGATGACGATGTAGGTGGGCAGCCGCTGGTTGGACTTAAGTGAGCGCCACTGCGCTCGGGTGCTCAACGTCGAACCGAGGCGCAGTCGATGCAGAGCGTGGTGGCCGGCTGAGCCTCGAGGCGAGCCGACGAGATCGGCTTACCGCAACGCGCGCAGATACCGTAGGTGCCCAGCTCGATCCTGCGCAGCGCCGCTTCCACGTGCTCGAGCGACTCCTGCAGTTGAGCGGCCAGCGCCTCGGCCTCACCGCGCTCGGCGGTGACCTGCGACGAGTCCGCGAAATTGGCGTCGTAAGTCAGCGTGCCGCCTTCGCCGAAACCGATCTCCTGTAGCTGGCGTAACAGAGATCCGCGCTCTTCTTCGAGGAGTTCGCGGTAGTCGACACCGGCCGCTTCGTTTGCCACGGCGCAACACTAGCCCCACCGCGACCCGGCGCGGCCTCCAAAGCGATCCCGCGACGTGAACGGACCGGAGAGCCGACGCGACGCCGGTCGCGCTGGCGCGACCGGTGCTCGCTGGGACTCAGGGCCCACCCGGCGTGTCCGGAACCCTGCTGGCCGCGCGAGTCGAAAGTGCCCGGGGATGGGCCTTCTCGTAAACGCGTCTCAGCAGCTCCGGTGAGACCTTCGTGTACACCTGAGTCGTCGTGATCGTCGCGTGCCCCAACAGCTCCTGGACTACACGAATGTCAGCGCCGTGCTCGAGCATGTGCGTCGCACACGAGTGCCGGAGCACGTGAGGCGAAACCCGGTCCTCCAGCTTGACCTTCTTGGCCGCCGTCCTCACGACCTGCCACACCGCCTGGCGCGACATCCGCCTGCCACGCGTCGATATGAACACGGCTTCCGCGTCGACCCGGCGCGCCCAGCGCGCCGGGGCCATGGCGTCGCGGCCCCCCCGGCCTAGCCAGGCTTCCAGTGCCGAAAGGGCGTGCCGCCCGATCGGGACCAGGCGCTCCTTGGATCCCTTGCCGTAGGCCACGGCCAAGCCGCGGCCCAAGTCGAGGTCTCCGAGCCCGAGCCCGGCTAGCTCCGAGATGCGCATCCCCGTCGCGTAGAGGGTCTCCAGGATCGCCCGGTCGCGCAGCGCACGCGGGTCGTCACCGATGACAGCGGAGAGCAAGAGCTCGACCTCGACCTCAGATAGAGCCTTCGGAATGGCCTGGGGGATCCGCGGCGTCGAGACACCCTCGGTCGGATCGAGCCTTGCACCGCGCTCGTCGACGCAAAAACGGTGCAGGCCGCGGACAGCAGCGAGCGCCCGCGCCGTCGAGCTGGCCCGCCGTGTCTCGCTCAGGGCCGCGACGTACGCCTCGATCAGGCTGACATCTGCTTCCAGAAGCGTCACCCCACGCTCTGCGAGGAACCGCTCGTAGGCCCGTAGATCACGGCGGTAGGCAGAGATCGATGCGGGCGCTCGCCCGCGCTCCACCGTCAGGTACGAGAGGAACTCCTCAGCGTCCCGGCTGAGCGCGGCCTGCACGGCCAACGACAACCCCTCAGACCGGCGAAGGTGGGCCCGGTCGCCCGGACGCGAGGAACGAGCGTGCGAGCAACAGTCCGACCACGGTCTTCGCGTCCGCGATCTCGCCGGTCTCGATGAGGTCCTCGACCGAGGAAAGCGGGACCCGCTCGACGACGAGATGCTCCTCTTCGATGCCGTCCGCGCTGCGGGCACCGGCTGTGAGACCCTCGGCGAGGAAGCAGGTCGTCTGTTCGTCACAGTACCCAGGCGAGTTCCAGAACCGACCGAGCTCGGTGAGCCGCTCCGCCCTGGCCCCGACTTCCTCGGCGAGCTCGCGCGCCGCGCAGGACTCCGGCGGCTCGCCGGGGATGTCGAGCTTGCCCGCGGGCAGCTCGAGGAGAGCCTGGTCGACCGGGCCCCGGTACTGGCGGACCAGCAGCACGTGCTCACGATCGCTCTCGAGCGGAACGACGCACACGGCGGCGAAGGTCCGCACGATCTCGCGCTCGAAGGTGAACCCGTCCGGGCCCACGAAAGTGCCCACGACCACCCGGAGGCGCTCGCCTGGGTAGCGCGACCTCTCGCCTATCTGGCGGAACGCTGCCCGGTCCCCCGCCGTGGCCGCCGTGGCTCTCGTCTGCTCGCCCGGTGGTGCCTGCGCGTCGGGCTCAGGAGGGGACATTGTCGAGGTCGTACAGACGAGGAGTGCGTTCGTGCGCACGGTTGAGCGCCGCCCCGACCAGCGCGCGGAACAGTGGGTGGGGCCGGTCCGGCCGGCTCTTGAACTCGGGATGAGCCTGGGTGGCGACCCAGAACGGGTGCCCGGGCAGCTCGATGAACTCGACGAGTCGGCCGTCCGGCGACGCGCCCGAACAGCGGAGCCCGGCATCCACGAGCCGGTCACGGTATCGGGGATTCACCTCGTAGCGGTGCCGGTGACGCTCCGAGACGATCTCGGAGCCGTAGATCGCGGCCACCTGCGATCCCGGCTGCAGCTGGGCCAGGCAGGCCCCGAGCCGCATCGTGGCGCCCTTGTCCTCGACGCCAACCTGATCGTCCATCAGGTCGATGACGGGGTGAGGCGTAGTGGGGGCGAGCTCGCGGCTGTTGGCCCCTTCGAGCCCGACGACCGAGCGGGCGAACTCGACGACCATCATGTGCAGGCCGAGGCACAGGCCGAGGCACGGTATGGCGTGCTCGCGGGCGTAGCCGGCAGCGGCGATCTTGCCTTCCAGGCCACGCTCGCCGAAACCACCGGGGATCACGATCCCGTCGAGGCCGTCCAGGCGGGCCGGGGCGAGCATGCCCGTCACCTCTTCGGCCTGGACCCAGTCGATCTCGACCTTCGCCCCGTGGTGGAAGCCCGCGTGCTTGAGCGCTTCGACAACCGACAGGTAAGCGTCGGGAAGGTTGACGTACTTCCCGATGACTCCGATGCGGACAACCTCGGACGCGGCGCGCACCCGCTCGACGAGTGCCTCCCAGCTCAAGAGGTCGATCTGGCGATCCGCCTGGTCGAGGCGCAGGATCCGGCAGACGATGTCGTCGAGCCCTTCCTCGTGCAACTCGAGCGGTATCTCGTAGATGTTCTCGGCGTCGATCTCCGAGACGACCGCGTCCGTCGACACGTCGCAAAGCAGCGAGATCTTGCGCTTGAGGTTTTCCGAGATGGGCTCGTGGCTGCGACATACGATCACGTCCGGCTGGATGCCACGCCCGCGCAGCTCTGTGACCGAATGCTGTGTCGGCTTGGTCTTCTGCTCCCCCGCCGGCAACGAATGAGGCACGAGCGTCAGGTGCAGGTAGCAGACGTTGTCCCGCCCCACGTCCCGCCGGAACTGTCGGATCGCCTCCAGGAAGGGCACGATCTCGATGTCGCCGACGGTTCCACCGACCTCGACGATCACGACGTCGATGTTCTCGCGCCCGAGGCGGCGGATCCGCTCTTTGATCTCGTCGGTGATGTGGGGAATGACCTGCACCGTCTTGCCGAGGTAGTCGCCGCGGCGCTCCTTGGCGATCACCGACGAGTAGATCTGGCCAGTGGTGGCGTTCGAGTCCTTGTGGAGGTACTCGTCGATGAATCGCTCATAGTGGCCGAGATCGAGATCGGTCTCACCCCCGTCTTCGGTTACGAAGACCTCGCCGTGCTCGAACGGGTTCATCGTGCCGGGATCGACGTTGATGTAAGGGTCCAGCTTGCACATCGTGACACGGAGACCACGCGACTTGAGGAGCCTGCCGAGGGAGGAGGACGTGAGTCCCTTCCCCAGAGAGCTCATCACGCCACCTGTCACGAACACGAACTTCGTCACGCTCTCCTCCCGGCCGGTATCACTCAAGGCTACCGGAGCCGCCCGCGGGGGCGCCGGACCTCGCAGCCATCGCCAACAGCTCTTTTGCATGCCGGCGGGCGGCGGGGCTGTCGGGATGGCCCGACAGCATCCTCGAGAGCTCGACCACCCGGTCCTCGCCGGCAACGACCCGGGCCTGCGCCACGGTCCGGCCCTCTGACTCGCTCTTGGACACGAGCACCTGCTGATCGGCAAACGCCGCCACCTGCGCAAGGTGCGTCACGACCAGCACCTGGTGGTCACGCCCGATCGCGCACAGCGCACGTCCCACCGCCAGGGCGGCCGCCCCGCCCACACCGGCGTCGACCTCGTCGAACACGAGGGTAGGAGGCGCCGCTGACAAGACCAGGCGCGTAGCGAGCATCGCCCGGGCGAGCTCACCTCCGGAGGCGACCTTCGCGAAGGGGAGCGACGGTTCCCCGGGGTTTGCCCCGAGAAGGAACTCCACCTCCGAGCCTGCTGGGTCCTCCCCGATGCGAACCTCCAGCCGGGCACCGCCCAGTGCAAGCTCGTGCAGGTGGGCCTCCACGGCAGCAGCCAGCTTCGGCGCCGATTCCCGGCGGCACGCCCCGAGCCGCTCCTCCGCCTCTCGCAGGAGCCCGGCCGCGCTGGCACGGCGGGCCACCAGCAGACCGCGTGTCTCCTCCGCCGATTCGAGCTCGGCCAGCTGCGCTCTGGTCGCCCGTTCGAACTCGAGCACGTCGGCGAGACTCGGGCCGTACTTGCGGCGGAGGTCCGCGAACAGCTGGAGCCGCCGCCGCACCGCTTCCAGGCGATCGGGATCCTCCTCGAGCCGCTCTTCGCGCAGCCTCAGCTCCCGGGCCACGTCCTCGACGTCGGCCTGGGCGGTCCTCAGGACCTCGGCGAGGTCCGAGAACGCATCGTGAGCCGCCAGCCGGGCTATCGCCGTCCCGAGCAGGTCCGTGGCCCCCAGACCGGGATGGGCCTGGGACGCGTCTGACCCTGCCAGAGCGTCGCGGGCTTCGGCTACGGCAACCCTGAGCGCCCCGACCTCAGCGAGCAGCGACTCCTCCGCGGCGAGGACCTCGTCCTCGTCCACGGCCTTGATCGCCGCCGCGGCGATCTCGTGCAGCTGGAAGCGGAGAAGGTCGACAGTGCGGGCAAGCACCTGGGGATCGCCACCGAGCTCGGCCAGGCGCGCATCGATGGCGACGAGCTCCTGTCGAGCTTGGGCAACCTCTTCCAGATCGGCTCCGGCGAACCTGTCGAGCGCCTCGCGCTGCGCGGCCTGGTGCAGCAGGGACTGATGAACGTGTTGGCCGTGCAGGTCGACAAGGCCGTCACCGATCTCTGAGAGCGACGATGCGGGCGCCATGCGGCCATCCACATAGGCACGCGAACGCCCGTCGGTGGGAACTGCCCGCGACAGGACGACCTCATTGCCATCGACGATGAAGCGCCCTTCTACGAAAGCCTCAGTCGCTCCTGCACGCACTATGGACGCGTCGGCACGGCCTCCGAGCAGCAGTTCCAGCGCTTCGACGACGAGGGTCTTGCCAGCACCGGTCTCCCCGGTGAGCGCCGTCATGCCGGGACCGATCACGAGGTCGAGATCTGCGATGACACCGAGGTCCCGCACTCGGAGCTCGACGAGCATCGCCGCTCTCAGCGATCGGTCAGGCCGAAACGGTGCCGGAGCGCCGAGTGGAAGTCGCGCTCAGCGAAACTGATCAGCCGCGCCGGCTCGGCGGCAGCGCGGCACAGCACGCTATCGCCCATGGCGAGCCGGACGATGCGCGCGCCGTCGATGACAGCGGCGGCGGCCCGCTCGTCGACAACCGTGAGGCGGACGTGCTCGCCGGGCTCGAGAACGAGGGACCGATCGAACGGCATGTGCGGAGACACCGGGGTCAGCACCATGGCCCGCAGCCTCGGCGACACCACCGGGCCACGTGCCGACAGGTTGTATGCGGTCGAGCCCGTCGGCGTGCATACGAGTATCCCGTCGGCGACGTATGTGAGAAACGGGCGACCCGAGATCTCGACAGCCACGCGGATCGTGTGCCCGGGCCCGGTCTTCTCGACACTGGCGTCGTTGAGCGCCATGAAACGGCCCTCCGCGCTGCCCGACAGCTCCACGTCGAGGGCCATACGCTCCTCGACCAGGTAGTCACCCGCCAGCATCCTCTCGAAGGCCTGCTCGATGCCGGCCGGTTCGACCGCCGTGAGATAGCCCATACGCCCCAGGTTCACACCCAGCACGGGCACCCGCGCGGCGAGCACGAACTCGACGGTGCGCAGCATCGTTCCGTCACCGCCGAGACTGACCGCGAACTCCACGTCGTCAGTCTCCGAGAAGGGTCTCTCAGGCCCCGTCCCCCGGATCTCGATCACGTCGCGGCCCTGGTGCTGCCACCACCGCGTGGCCGTCCTGGCCAACTCCCACGCAGCTGGCTGCTCGGGATGGACCACGAGAAGGATCCGCGACATACCGCCATCCTTGCGGTCCCAGTCCTCAGCCGCCACCCGTAAGGGCGGCTTCACGGCTCAAGTGCTGCTGGGCTGGGTTTTCTTTGCAGCGGGGGCCTTCTTCGCCGGTGCTTGCTTGACCGCTGCCGCCGGCTCGCTCAGGGGCGCCGCCTTCTTCGCCGCCGTCGCCTTCTTCGCCGCCGTCGCCTTCTTCGCCGCCGTCGCCTTCTTCGGTGCCGCTGGGTTCTTCGCGGCTGCAGGTCTCTTCGCGGCGTCAGCCTTCTTGGCCGCTGCCGGCTTCTTCGCCGACTCCGGCTTCTTTCCGGCTGCGGTCTTCTTCGAGGACTTGCCTGTTGCGGCCTTCTTGGTCGCGGTGACTGTCCGGTTCGCAGCTTCCATCACCGGAGCGGCCGCCTTCGTGGTGCGCTCGATGAACTGCTGAACGACCTTGATCACGTCCTGATTCGTAGCGAGGTTGAACTGCTTGATCTGCTCGCGAATCTCTTTCCTGACGAGCTCGGCGAACTGCTCGGCGCTCCTGCGGCCGCGCTGGACGAACTCCTCTGCCCATTCCTCTGCGTGTTCGCGCCCGGCTTCGCTCTCCCTGGCGAGCTCGTGCGCGACCTTCTCGACTCGCTTGCGGCTCGCCTCGGTGAATTCCTTGCCGGCCTCCATATACCTCTCAAGGGGTTTCTTCTCTGCCATGCCTCCATTATACCGTTCTGCTTGCAATAGCAAGCACTTATTCACTCGCTGACCTCAGAGTGCTTGCTCGAGCTAGCACCTCGAAAGGAGTCCCTCAGGCAAGCGTCGCCTTGACGAGAGTGAGGAGATCAGACGCCTCGAGCTCAGGTTCAGGGTCGAGGAGGCCGTGGTCGCTTCGTGTGATCCCCGTGAACACGAGCCCGAAACGGGAACCGAGCCTGCGCGCGAGGAGGCCATCGGTCGAGGGGCGATCCCCCACCACCATCTCGACCTCGCCGATCCGCTCGCGCACGAGACCCACTGTCGGCGGGTACGGCTTGCCGGCGATCGTCGGTGCGACCCCGCCGGCGCAGGCCACCGCGGCCAGGACCGAACCTGCACCGGGAAGCATGCCCGTGGGAGTGGGGAACGATGGATCGTCGTTCGTGCCGATGAGGCGAGCCCCGCCGTGCAGCGCCGAGGCCGCGGCAGTCAGGGACGCGAAATCGAATGTCGGGTCCAACCCGACGACCACTGCGTCCACGGGGCCGATCTCTCGGCCTGTGCCAGGCGTGACCGTGACCACGCCGCGCTCGGTGAGCTCCTCGATTATCCCCGGACCTCCCAGTACAAGGGCACGCTCCCCTGCCTCGAGCAGCAACGCCGCGGCCATCGCCGAGGTCAGGACGTCCGCGGGATCCGTCGGTATCCCCATGCGCTCGAGCTTCGCCAGGTGGTCGGAACGCCTCGGGTAGGAATTGTTCGTGAGAAGCACGACCCGAAAGCCGGAGTCGCGCAGGTTCGCCACGGCCTGCGGTGCACCTGGGATCACCTGCTCGGAGAGCCATACCACGCCATCGCAATCCAGCAGCCACGTCACGATCGGAGATCCTCGCAGAGCTGGGAGCGCCCCGTGTGCTACGCAAGGGCGATGGCCCGCTTGGAACCGTTTGCCGCGATCCGTTACGACCCGGCCCGCGTCAGTCCCGACGCTGTCGTATCGCCTCCTTACGACGTCGTCGGCCCGGTCGAGCGGGCCCGGCTCGCCGCCATGAGCCCCTACAACGCCATCCACGTCGAGCTCCCCGTGAGCGACCCGGCCGACGGGCTCGATCGGTACGAGAACGCTGCCCGGATCTTTCGAGGCTGGCTCGACGTCGGCGTAGTGCGGCGTGACGCCCTTGCGGGGTTCTACCTCTACCGCATGACTTTTCACGACGAGCACGGGCACCTGCGGGTGATGACGGGTCTCCTCGGCGCGCTCGGGCTCGACCTTCACGGCTCCGGAGAGGTGCTGGCCCACGAGCAGACGATCACCAAGGACCGCATGGACAGGCTTTCGCTCTTGCGCACCACCGGCTTGAACACGTCGCCGATCTGGGTGCTTTCCCTCGCCAAGGGCCTCGCCGCCGCCTGCCGCGAAGCCCTGTCGCAGACCACCGAAAAGAGCTGGAAGACCATCGACGCAGCCGGAGTCGTCCATGAGATCTGGCCCATGACCGACCGGCACCGCGTTGGCCAGATCGCAGGGCTCGGCGCGAGCGCCCCCGTGCTGATAGCGGACGGCCATCACCGATACGAGACCGCATGCACCTATGCCACCGAGTGCCGCAAGAGAAACGACGACACGCCAGGGCCGTACGACTTCGCGCTCGCTCTCGTCGTCGAGCTTTGCGAGGAGGAGCTGTCGATCGGGGCGATCCACCGGCTCGTGAAAGGAATCCCCCCTGAGCAACTAGAGGGACTGCTTACGCCATTGTTCCGGATCGAGGCTGCCCCGGAGGACCTTGTCGCGCTCCCGGCGACTGCGGCCCCTGGCGTGATCGGCCTGTTCACGCACGACGGGTTCAAGCTGCTCCGGCCGCTCCCCGCTCTGGAGCAGGCCGCCGATGACGATCTCGACGTGAGCCGGCTGAAGGTGGCGCTGGACAGCCTGCCCGATCACGAGCTCACCTACGAGCCCGGGTGGCATCAAGCGGTCACGGCTGTCCGCACCGGCCGAGCCGACGCCGCGTTCCTGCTGAGGCCGGTGCCGGTCGCGAGGATCGAGCGCGTCGCGGACGACGGGCGCCGCATGCCCCCCAAGAGCACCTTCTTCCAGCCCAAGCCGCGCACTGGAATGGCCTACCGGTCGCTCGAAGACTGAGCGGCTGAGTCCTCAGTCGTAGTTCCAGGTGGCTCCGGACCGCAGCAACGACACGAGCTCGCCGGCGCCTTGGCGGTTCCGCGCCTCGAGGAGCTGCCCGTCGACGAGGCTGCCGTAGTCCGGTCGTTCGACTGCCCGGAACACGCCGATCGGGGTTGGCTGGTGTGGGCCGGTGGCGAGGCGCGACAGGGCGAACGCCAGGCTCGGGTTGGCATGGGTCTCGTCGTGGACGACCAAGGCGTCCTCGCCGACGTCTGCCACCTCGACGAGCCGGAGACCGCCTTGACCGTCGGAAGCGACGCCGTGCTCCCCGTCGACACCGAAACGGATCGGCCTTCCGTGCTCGAGGGGGATCAGCATGTCCGCGCGGTTGTCCTTCCCGTTGATCGCCTCGAACGCGCCGTCGTTGAAGACGTTGCAGTTCTGGTAGACCTCGACGAACGACGCCCCGTGGTGGTCGTGCGCACGGCGGAACGTCTCGATCATGTGCTTGCGATCGAGGTCGTGGGTTCGCGCGACGAACGTCGCCTCGGCGCCGAGCGCAAGGCTCACAGGGTTGAAGGGGGTGTCGAGCGAGCCGAACGGGGTCGACTTGGTGATCTTGCCGATCTCGGAGGTCGGCGAGTACTGGCCCTTGGTCAGACCGTAGATCTGGTTGTTGAACATCAGGATCGTGAGCTTCACGTTGCGCCGCAGTGCATGGACGAGGTGGTTGCCCCCGATCGACAATGCGTCACCGTCGCCTGTCACCACCCACACATCGAGATCGGGTCGCGTCACCGCGAGGCCGGTCGCGATCGCAGGAGCGCGGCCGTGAATCGAGTGAATGCCGTAGGTGTTCATGTAGTAAGGGAAGCGGGCCGCGCAACCGATCCCTGATATGAACACGGTGTTCTCGCGGCGCACACCCAGCTCTGGGAGCAGCAGTTGCACCGCGGACAAGATGCTGTAGTCCCCGCAACCTGGGCACCAGCGGACTTCCTGGTCGCTCGCCCAGTCCTTGCGGCTCGTCACGGGAACGGCCACGTCGGTCACAGCGCAACCTCCTTGGCGGTCTTGCCACCGGCGGTGGACGACTCGAGGCACTCGATCTCTTGGAGGATGGCCTGTTGGATCTCGCCCACCCTGAACGGGGTTCCCTCGACCTTCGACAGCACCTTCGCGTCCACGAGGAAGTCGGAGCGCACGAGGCGGGTCAGGTGGCCGAGGTTGCCCTCGGGGACGAGGATCACCTCGTAGGACCGGAGCACCTCGCCGAGGTTGGGTGGGAACGGGTTCAAGTGAACCAGGTGCACCTGCGCGACCGACTTTCCGGCCTTGCGCACCCGCTTCACGCCGGCGGTGATCGCCGCGTACGTGGATCCCCAGCCGAGCAGCAGCACCCTCGCGTCACCATCGGGATCGTCGGCTTCGACGGGTGGAAGGGTCTTCGCGATCCCGGCGATCTTCGCGGCGCGCGCATGGATCATCACGTTGTGGTTCGCTGGTTCGTAGGAAACCGTCCCTATGCCGTCCTGCTTCTCGAGACCGCCGATACGGTGCTCGAGTCCGGGGGTGCCAGGTACCGCCCAGGGCCTGGCGAGCGTGTCGGGGTCCCTTAGGAACGGCCAGAAAGTCGGCTCCCCATCGGCACCGGTCGCGTTGGGCGCCGTCGTGAACTCCACCGAGATGTCCGGCAATGAGTCCACGTCGGGAAGCCGCCACGGCTCGGCGCCGTTGGCGAGGTAGCCGTCGGAGAGCAGGTAGACCGGTGTGCGGAACTTGAGCGCGATGCGGGCCGCCTCGATCGCAGCCTCGAAGCAGTGCGAGGGCGTCTTCGCGGCGACGATCGGGACGGGAGCCTCGCCGTGGCGGCCGAACATCGCGTGCAGGAGGTCTGACTGCTCGGTCTTGGTGGGAAGCCCGGTCGAGGGTCCACCTCGCTGGATGTCGACGATGAGCAGCGGCAGTTCCAGGCTCACGGCGAGACCGACGGTCTCGGCCTTCAGGTCGATGCCCGGCCCACTCGTCGTCGTCACCCCCAGGGCACCGCCGAAAGCCGCGCCAAGCGCTGCGCCGATGCCGGCGATCTCGTCTTCGGCCTGGAGCGTGCGCACGCCGAAGTTCTTGTGCTTGGAGAGCTCGTGCAGGATGTCCGAAGCCGGCGTGATCGGATAGGACCCGAGAAAGAGCGGAAGCTTGGCCAGATGCGCCGCTGCAAGCAGCCCCCAGGCGAGCGCCACGTTGCCGGTCACGTTCGTGTACGTGCCGGGGAGGTGCTCCGCGGGTGCTATCTCGTAGGAGGACTCGAATATCTCTGCTGTCTCGCCGAAGTTGTAGCCAGCCCGGAACGCGAGGGTGTTCGCCTCGGCCACGATCGGTGACCTGCCGTAGCGGCGGACGATCCAGCGCTCGGTGTCAGCAATCGGCCGGTGGTAGAGCCACGACAAGAGCCCGAGGGCGAAGAAGTTCTTGCTCCGCTCCGCATCGCGCGGCTTGGCCCCGGTCGGCTTGCACGCCTCGAGGGTCAGGGAGGTCATCGGTATCTCGTAGGTCCTGTAGCCCGAAAGGCTGCCGTCTTTGAGGGGGTTGGTTTCGTAACCGGCTTTGGCCAGGTCCCGCTCGTCGAAGGAGTCCACGTTGATCACGAGGATGCCGCCGGGCGGCAGATCGTCGACATTCGCCTTCAAAGCTGCTGGGTTCATCGCCACGAGCACGTTCGGCGCGTCGCCGGGGGTGAGGATCTCGTGGTCGGAGATGTGGATCTGGAAAGCCGAGACGCCGGCAAGGGTGCCTGCCGGGGCGCGGATCTCGGCCGGGTAGTTCGGGAACGTCGACAGGTCATTGCCGAACAGAGCGCTCTCGTCGGTGAACCGGTCACCGGTGACCTGCATGCCGTCGCCGGAGTCCCCGGCGAAACGGATCACCACCTGATCGATCGTCTCGACTCTGCCCGGTTCGTTCGTCTTTGTCGTCACGGCCCCTCCACTCGGCTCGCCGGCTCGTATGCCGCCACTGCCGCGATCACCTTTTCACCTGCTTGCCTGTGGTATCGGCATTGTACCGCCGAGCTCTCGCTTTCCGGCGTGAGCACTCCAGACGTTGGGCGCGGCTCGAAGCCCCAACGTCCGACAGGAGCGCTTGTTGACGACTGGTTCTGGTAGTTGGGTTCGCTCTAAGCCACCGTGACGGACTGGTCGAGGTACACGTCCTGAACGGCGTGGATGATGTCCACCCCATCGCGCAACGGGCGCTGGAAAGCCTTGCGTCCCAGGATCAGTCCCATCCCACCGGCGCGCTTGTTGATCACGGCGGTCCTGACCGCTTGTGCAAAGTCGCTGGCACCTTTTGACTCGCCACCCGAGTTGATGAGCCCGATGCGCCCCGAGTAGCAGTTGACGACCTGCCAGCGGGTGAGGTCGACCGGGTGGTCGGTCGTCAGCTGGCTGTAGACGAGGGGATCCGTGCGGCCGTACTTGAGCGCCGTGTAGCCACCGTTGTTCTCCGGCTGCTTCTGCTTGATGATGTCGGCTTCAATCGTGACTCCGAGGTGGTTCGCCTGTCCCGTGAGGTCTGCCGCCAGGGCATAGTCGGCCTCGGGGGTCTTGAACGCCGGGTTGCGCAGGTAGCACCACAGGACCGTGAAAAGGCCCTCGCGGTGTGCTTCGGCGAAGAGAGCGCTCACCTCGCGGATCTGCCGGGTTGCCTCCTCCGAGCCGTAGTAGATCGTCGCACCCACGCCCATGGCCCCGAGGTCGACGGCCTGCTGGACCGAAGCAAAGGGCACCTGGTCGCCCCGGTTGGGGTAGGTGAGGAGCTCGTTGTGATTGAGCTTGACGATGAACGGGATCTTGTGCGCATAGCGACGAGCGATGACACCGAGGACGCCAAGGGTCGAGGCGAAGGCGCTGCAATCGGCCGCGAGGGCCAGCTCGGCAAGCTTCTGCGGGTCGAAATAGGCCGGGTTCTTCGAGAAGCTCGCAGCCGCCGAATGCTCGATGCCCTGGTCGACCGGCAGGATCGAGAGGTATCCGGTGCCACCCAGGCGCCCGTGGTTGAACAGCTGCTGAAGGTTGCGCAGCACGGGCACCGGCCGGTCGCTTTGGACAAGGACCCGGTCGACGAAGTCAGGCCCGGGAAGCGCGAGCTGGTCTCGCTCGATCGTCTTGCACTCGTGGTCCAAGAGGGAGTCAGCCTCGTCCCCGAGCACCTCGCGGATGTTGATTCCCATGATGTCGTTCCTCCTGGTCAACGCGTCTTAGCCGAACCCGTTCCGCCGCTGCGGGGACGAGAGCTCCGCGGGACCGAATCGGTGCGGGTCCGTGCCGCGCCCGAATGGGCGCTCCTCGGCGATCCTAGCCCCAGAGGTCGCCAGGCCATCAAACCGACCCATCCCACCAGATCGTGAACAGGTCGACACCCAGTGATCCAAGCTCAGCTGCCCGCGCGTCATCGGCCCCGAGCTCGCGCAACGCCGAGGCGACCTCTCCCGCTCGGTCGGGGCCCAAACAAAGTCGCCGCGTTGTCACCTCGACCAGATCCTCGAAGGTTTCGTAGTCGGACTCCCCCGAGCGAGACCAGATCTCGTGACGCGGCGCGAGCCCAAGGCCCTCAAGCACTGCCACCGCGTCGGCGGCGGTCGGAACCTCCGGCCGCGCAAGTTCGTGGAAGCGTTCCCATAGCGGGTTCAGCCACGTGAGCGGGTGGCGAGCTGTCATCTCGACCACGACGAGCCGACGGGCATGGCTCGTGAGCGCCGCGATGAAAGGGCCGAGGTCCGGGACGTTGTAAAGAACGTGATGGCACGTCACGACGTCGGCCGGTTCGACTTCGCCGGAGATGTCGGGCCAGCGGCCCCAGATCGGAAGCGCTGGCCTGCCGAGCCGATCGGCGCTGTCGACCAGGACGTCCAGCAGATCCTGATCGCTGTCGACGGCGGTTATCGCGGTCGCCCGCGGCGCGAGCGGGAGGCACGCTGCACCGGCCCCTGCGCCAACATCGAGGACCGAACCCGGCTTCGCGAGGGCCTCCCACGCCCGTCGGTAGGAAGGGCTCGAAGCAAGCTGATGCTGGCGTTCAGCTCTCCGGATAAAGATCTGGCGCGGCAGCACCCACGGGGATTCCGGCGCGGCCGCAAGGATCTCTTCCGGGATCGCCCACGACTCGAGATCGGACTGCCAACGCTCCAGCAGGTCGGCGGCGCTCAATGTCCCACTTCAGACATTGAACCGGATCTCGAGCACGTCACCATCTCGCACCGCGTAGTCCTTGCCTTCGAGACGGACCTTCCCCTTTGCGCGGGCGGCGGCAAGCGAGCCGAACTCGAGCAACTCCTCCCACCGGATCACGTCGGCCTTGATGAAGCCTCGCTGGAGATCAGAATGGATCACCCCTGCACATTCCGGGGCCTTGGCGCCGCTGCGGAAGATCCAGGCCCGCGATTCATCTTCGCCTGTCGTGAGGAAGACCCACTTCCCGAGAATGTCGAAAGCCGCCTGCGCGACGCGGACGAGCGCCCCCCGACCGAGGCCGAGGCCTTCGAGCAGTTCTGCGCGCTCGGCGGGATCGAGCCTTGCGGTCTCAGCCTCCAGCTGGACGGAGACGGCGAGCACGTCGACGGTACCGCCGACCTCTTTCTGCACGGCCGCCACAAGCTCGTCACCGTCGGCGAGCTCCTCTTCGCCAACGTTGATGACTGCCATCGTTGGCTTGTTGGTCAGCAGGAAGAAGGGCTTCAACGCCTCGCGGTCGGGCGCGTGCAGACTCGAACGGTACAAGGGCGTGCCCCGTTCAAGAACCTCGACCGCCGCCGGTGCGGCCTTCAGACCGGCCGCCACAGCGGGATCGACCGGGGCGACACGGCTTCGCTTTTTCGTGAGCTGCTGTTCGAGTGTCGCCAGGTCGGCCAGGGCGAGCTCGAGCTCGATGACCGCGAGGGCTGCCAGCGGGTCAGAGTCACCCGGCACGTTCTTGTCATCGAAGCTGCGCAGCACGAGACAGAGGGCGTCCACCTCGCGCACCCCTGCAAGAAACCGGCCCCCGAGGGCATCACCCTTCTCGCCGCCTTTGCCGATGGCCGCGATGTCGACGACTTCGAACCCGGCATAGACGATCTTCCGGCTCTTGCTCATTATCCCAAGGGCGTCGACCCGCGGATCGGGAACATGCGCGACCCCGACCTCCGTCTCGACCGTCGAGAAGGGGTGGGACGCGACGACAGCATCTCCGCCTGTGAGCGCATTGAAGAGCGACGACTTGCCCGCGTTGGGCAGGCCCACGAGGCCGACACGGTCCACGACACTGACGGTACTGCCTCGACACACTCCCTCGACGACCAGACGGCCCCGTCGCTTGTCCACACCGGCGCCGGCCATGGCGACCGAACTGTGCCCCGCTCAACGAAAAGTGATCAGCGCAGAGCGGCCAGGCGGTCCTCAGTGTCAAAAAGCTCCGGTGAGAACGACGCAACGCGGCTGAACAGCTCTCGCGCCCGAGGGAGGTCGCCCGCTCGTTCGTAGAGGTCGGCGAGCGCGTACCACTGGCGCAGATGGCAGGTGTCGGGGTGGCGGAGGGACTTGCCGCCGGGACCGAGAAGCGCGATCGCTCCTTCGAGGTCGCCTCGGTCTGCCATCATCCCCGCCACGACGAGTCGGCCCTCGACGAGAACCTCTCGGTCCACGCCCTGCTTTCGCAACGCATCCCAAAGTGCCAAGACCGCCTTGTCGCGACCGAGCGCCCGTTCGCAGTCGGCAATCACAGGATGCTGGTCAAACGACCCCGTCAGATCGTGAAAGGCCCGCAGCTCCCGGGCCGCCTCCCGCCAACGACCGAGTCGGTACAAAGTGAGGCCGTAGAGCTCTCGAATGGCCCCGACCTCCGGAGCCAGCCGGGCCAGCACCCGCAACTCCGCGAGCGCCTCGGGGTACCGGTCGCGCTCGTACGCACGGGTTGCGACCCCAAGGCGTCGCTCCAGCCCGGCAGCACGATCCGGACCGACCGCTCCCCTCAGCTCCCCACGCACCTCCAGCGGCAGATCGTTGTCTTCAGTCCGTTTCCTAACGCGTCGCTCGCGTTCCGATTCGCGCTCGACGGGCTGTGGCAAGCGATGCTGGGACCGAACCTGCGGCTCGGTCGCCTCCCGCTGCTTGCTGCGGTCCCCCGGAACCGTACCGCGGGCGCGCCGTTGTCCCGGAACACCGCTTGGATTGGTCACGATCGGGAACGTTACCCCCGTTCCGACGCGACAATGCCCACCCGTTTCAGAGGGTGGGCATTGTTTGAGATGAATTCCGGCGACGACCTACTCTCCCAGGGAGTCTCCCCCCAAGTACCATCGGCGCAGGCAGGCTTAACTTCCGTGTTCGGGATGGGAACGGGTGTGACCCTGCCGCTATGATCACCGGAAACCTTTCGCTCGAGCGGATCCGCGGCATGCCACGGGCACCAGCGCCAGCCGGTGCTCCCGCTTGAGGGTGTTGTTACCAACTACCCCTCGAGCCTTCCATAGCGAGCACGAGCCCCAAGCCCTCGGCCGATTAGTACCGGTCGGCTGAACACATTACTGTGCGTACACCTCCGGCCTATCAACGTGGTTGTCTGACCACGGGCCTTACCAGGTTATCCCTGTGGGAAATCTCATCTCGAAACGAGCTTCGCGCTTAGATGCTTTCAGCGCTTATCCCTTCCGCAGGTCGCAAACCAGCCGTGCCCTTGGCAGGACAACTGGCACACGAGAGCTGCGTCCGTCCCGGTCCTCTCGTACTAGGGACAGCCTTCCTCAGATTTCCTACGGCTGCACCGGATAGGGACCGAACTGTCTCACGCATGT
>Ga0187874_10000321_pt1 | contig 61407 bp, 45 predicted proteins | sample June2016WEW_16_1_3_FD_132993 | JGI IMG/M metagenome (GOLD analysis project Ga0187874, IMG submission 132993) | Peatland microbial communities from SPRUCE experiment site at the Marcell Experimental Forest, Minnesota, USA - June2016WEW_16_150 | ecosystem: Environmental > Terrestrial > Soil >... | reverse complement strand
GGACAACTACTGGTTCACCGTCGAGGCCCTGGTGGGCACCAAGTGGGTGAGCGTGCAGTCGGCCGCGACCGGTGAGACCACGATCGCAACCTCGGGGACGGAGTGCCAACAGCCATGAAAGGCCTGCCACGAGCTCGGACCTCGCCAGGCAAGCGTTGTGCCGTTGCCGCCCCGGAGTCAAAGTACACTCGCTGTAGTCGACTGATCCGAGGCGAGGAGTGAGTCTGATGCGACTCAGGCGCAAGATCGTGACCATCGTCGTCAGTGTCACCTGCAGCTTTGCCCTCGCGGCGTGCGGACAACAAGTCGTCGCCCACCTCACCGCAGCACAGTCGGTCCGCGCAGCTTTCACCAGCGCGTTCGACAGTCCCACGACTCAGATCACAGTCACCGCACAGGGTCTTCCCGGACAGGCGAGCATCGCCGACAACAGCGTCTCGGTGGTGCTCACCACATCTAGGGAGAATGGCTCGACCTCCATCGACGACCAGGCCGTGGACATCTCGATCGACTATCAGTCCGCATACCTCGTCGACATGCGCTCGGTGAACGGGGCGGAGTACTTCCGCCTCAACCTCAAGTACATAGAGGGCCTCGCCGGCCCAACGGCGATGGCCTCTGCTTCGAGGACACTCGACCAGCTGGCTCAGCGCCCTGGCTTCGAATTCATCCACGACGTCCTGCTCGGCAACTGGGTCGGCGTCTCCACAAGCACGCTCGCTGCTTTTGGCCACCAACTCTCCCCTCAGCTCCCGAGCGCGTATTCGTCAATCTCCGGCCTGCAGAAGGCCAGCGGTATCAGCTCTTCTGTCGTGAGCTCTTGGATGCAGTCGGTGCGCACGTGGTTGAGCGTGCACCAGACCAAGACCGGCGAGTACTCGGCGAGCCTCCCGATTCGAAGCTTCGCCGGGTCCATTCTGCAAAGTCTCGCCAAGCCCTTGTCGACGTATTCGAGCGAGCCATTCCTGTCCCCCTCGCAGCTTTCGAAGACGATCGACGAGATTCCCGCGGATCTTTCCCTTCACGCGAACGTCTGGGTGTCTGACGGTTCCGTGAGCAAACTGCAGATCCTCATCCCGAACTCCACCGGCTCCATCGTCCTCGCCATCTCCCATCCGGCAGCGTCAGTCCAAGTTCCGGCCGCCGCGACGATGCTGACCGAGGGCGACCTCACCACGATATTCGGGACGGTTTCCGGCCCCCTCTCCAAGGCGCTGGGCTCCAAGGGAAGTGGCCTGCTGAGCACGCTCTGAGCCGGAGCAGCCGCCGAGAATCAGGTCCTCCGGCCGGCCAGGTAGGCGTTTGCCACACGTTCGTCGATCCAGCGCGGCACCGGGACGACGACGTCGGCCCTAGGCACCTTGGCAAGGGCGATGGCCTCCAGGCATCTGGCCTGGAGGGCAAAGCCCAGATCCATCGACTCGATCGAGTTCCCGAGGGGTCGCGGGCCGTTCAGATTGACCATGTGACCGCCGCTCAAGATGTGGATCCTGCGGCCGTCCTCGAGGACGACGGTGTCGATGCCCTCGCTGGAGCTCCTGACATCTCTCACGCTCGAATGCGTCGCGATCTGCGCAACGGCGATCTCGGTCGGGAAGTGACCGGCATTGGCAAGGATGACACCGTCGTGGAGATCAGGGATGTCTGCGGCGGTCAATACGTCCTGTGCGCCTGTCACAGTGATCACGATGTCCGCCCCCGCCAGTGCTTCGGCGCGCCCGGGCACGTCGAAGCCGTCCAGACACGCCTCGAGCCGCTTCAGGGGATCAGGGTCCACGACGCTGACGTTCGCGAAGGCATTCTTGAAGTTGACGGCCACGCCTTTGCCGCACGCACCGTAGCCGAAGACAGCGACACGCCGGCCGTTCGTGATCCGGTTGGTGATTCGCAAGAACGACTCCAGCACGCTTTGGCCGACCGCGTGGTAGTTCTCGGCGAACTGCTTGATAGGGCTGTCGTTGATGACGAGCACCGGGCGCCCGATCTGCTCGCGCAGCGGCGCGAGCCGCACCCGGCCCGATGTCGTCTCCTCGGTCCCGCCGAGCAAGTGACCGTAGGGGGCCTCCAGGTAACCGACGAAGAGGTCACCCCCGTTGTCGAGGAGGAGGTCGGGCTCGGACGCGAGCACCTCTCGCAGGTGGGCGTCGTGCTCGTCGGCGTCGGTGGTCGGGCCGCCGACGACTTTCACACCGTTCGCGCGCAGATACTCGACGGCTTCGGGCTGCGTGCTTGCGAGGTTCCCCGTCGAGAGCACCTCGGCCCCTCCCCGCCGCAGCGTCAGGAGCAGTGCGACTGTCTTGGGCTCGAGGTGGATCCCGGTCCCAATCCGTCTCCCGGCGAAGGGCTGGCTCGAGTCGAACTCCTCACCGATCCCGGCAAGGAGACGGCAATTCCCGATGACCCACTCAATGCGTGACTCCATGGCTGCCTCCGCGGTTAATCATGGACGATCGAAGCGGGACGCGAGCCGGTCTCGTCCCCGGCAACGGCCACGACTCCAGGACGTCAATCTAGAGACGAGTGGGGATCCTCAAAGACGACCGGGCCCACGAGCCCGATGGTGATCCTCCCGTGCGACGGCGCCGACGGCCCGCCCGCGTCGAGGCTCGGTTGCTCAGGAAACGCTCGTCAACGCCAGAGTCTGAAGCGAATCGGTCAGCGACGGCAAGAACGTGAACCCATCGACGCCCTTGCCGAGCACCGCATAGTCATAGCTCGAGAAGAGCCACACCCAGACGGCGTTGCGGGTCAGGGTCGCCGACAGCTCCTGGTAGTACGTCATGCGCTTGGCCGCCGAGGATGACTCGTCGCCTTCGGCGAGCAGGTTCTGGAGCCTGGGCGAGCTGTAGCCTGCCGGCACGCCTAGGTCGGCCTTCTGCCCGAAGTACCGGCCGTACATCGCATAGGGGTCCGGGTCGGCACCGTTCCAGGCAAAAGCCGCCTGGAAGTCGCCCTTCAGCCAGAGCTGATCGTAAGCGCCACTGGCCAGGTTCTGGATGTTCATGTTGATCCCGACCTGAGCCAACTCGCTTTGGACCGCCTTCGCCTGAGCAAGGCTCGTGGGGTCGAGGTCGACAGAGGTGATGGCGGTGAACGAGAAGCCGGACGGGTCGCCAGCCAGCTCGAGATAGTTCTTGGCTGTCGCGAGGTCCGTGGTGGGGCACAGCGCGGAGATCGGATTCGAGGCGAACGGTCCGACGGGGATCGGCCCGACGACCTGGCCCTGTCCCGAGACGGCATCATTGACGATCTGCTGGCGGTTGATCGCACATGCGAGCGCTCGCCGGTTGTTCACGTTTGCGAGGGGCCCCGTCTTATCTTGGAGCATCAAGGCCCGGTACGACAGGTCGAGAACTCTTTGCACCCTGTCGCCGGTCGAGGGCTTGGCAGCTCCCGGCTGGGTGAACAGGCCCAGCTGGACGGCGTTCGCTCTGATCGCCGAGCTGATGGATTGTGAGGTGGGCATCGCTTCGATTTTCACGGATGCCTGCCGCACACTGCCGTGCCAGTAGTGCCGGTTCGCGTTCAAGATCAGGTAGTTGCCGGGGCTCCAGCTGGAGAAGACATATGGTCCCGTGCCATCCAGCTTCGTCGCTACCGTGCCTGCGGCGATGGCTTTGATCGAGAGCATGGAGAGGTTGACCGAGGTGAGCCCGGACAGGATCGAGGAGTCAGGTCTACTGAGAACGAGCTCCACGACATAGCGGCCCTCGGGCACGACGGACTTCACGGCGGAGAGGTACGAAGCAGACGCATCACCGGTCTTCGGCGCCAGCGCCCGGGTGAGCGACGCGACCACATTGGCCGAGGTGAACACGGAGCCGTCGTCGAAGGTCACGCCCCTGCGGAGCCAGAAGGTGATCGCCTGGTTCCCATCGCTGAAAGCCCAGTTCGTCGCCAGGTCCGGCACGAGCTGCAGCTTCTTGTCGTACCGGACAAGCTGGTCGTACACGAGCCCGAGCGCCTGAAAGTCGACGATATTCGTGACTGTGTCAGGGTCGAGACTCTCAACGCCCGAGGTAGCCGCGACGACGAACGTGCCACCGTCGGACGCATAGGAGGTCTGTGCGCGCGGTGTTGCGTCCACAGAGGAGCAAAGCGCGCTCGACAAAAGGACGCTCGTCCCAATCGCTATGACGCTACGGAGAACGTTCCTATGCCTCACGAACCACTTCCAAGCCGTTAGTGCGGTGTACGTGACCGTAACACATTATTGCGGTTAGGTTAAGCGATCGGCCGGTGAGCAGTCGGATCGCTCACCTGACCGACGTTGATCCGAGCCTGTCCTTGGCTGACGGAGGTCACAAGCTCCGGTTCTGGCACGGACGGGCGTTCGCGGTCGCCTGTCGGCGAGAATGAGTCGGCATCTGCAACGAGCCCGTCACGACCAAGGGAGACACGCAGGATGACGACCACCGTCATCGTTACTCGTCTGTGCGAGGTGCTGCCTGAGAGCCGGGTCGACACGACCGCGATCACGCTCACCGTCAACGCCCGCGACGGTGGCTTCTACGAGTACCGGCCCAAGGCGGTCGTCCGGGTCGCGAACGAGGAGGAGGTGCGCGCTCTGCTCGGTGCCGCCCGCGACCTACGCTTGCCGGTCACCTTCCGAGCCGGCGGCACAAGCCTCGCGGGCCAGGCAGTGGGCGAGGGGATCATTGCCGACTGCAGCCACGGCTTCACCGGGATCGAGGTCCTCGACAGTGGTGCCCGGGTGAGGTGCGAGCCGGGTCCGACCGCGGAAATGGTGAACCGGGTGCTGCGTCCCTACGGGCGCAGGATCGGGCCCGATCCTGCCTCGATCCGCGCCGCTCGGATCGGCGGGATCATCGCCAACAACTCCAGCGGGATGATCACGGGCGTCAAGCTCAACGCCTACCACACGATGAACTCGATCCGGTTCGTGCTGGCGGACGGGTCGGTCTGGGACACGGCGATCGGCAACGAGCACGAGCGCTTCGCCCGCGAGCGCCCTGACCTGGCACAGGGCCTCGTGGAGCTCCGTGACGAAGTGCGGACCGACGCCGACCTCGTCACGCTGATCAGCAAGAAGTTCTCGATCAAGTGCGTGACCGGGTACGGGATCAACGCCCTCGTCGACTTCGACGATCCGTTGGCCATCCTCGCGCACCTCCTCGTGGGCTCAGAGGGCACGCTCGGCTTCATATCCCACGTCGTGCTGGGCACAGTCCCGCTCGATCCCGAGCGTTCGGCGGCGCTCTTGCTCTTCGAGAGTCTCGAGACGATGGCGAACGCCATTCCCACAGTAGAGGCGACAGGTCCGAACGCGGTCGAGTTCCTCGACGACGCCTCGATGCAGGCCGTCTCTGGCATCGACGGCCTGCCCGACCTCGTCAGGACCCACCCGAAAGGATCGGCAGCGCTGCTCGTCGACTACCAGCGGACAACCCAGGACGCCTTGAAGACAGCCGTCGCGGCTGCCCTCCCCAAGCTGAAAGCGCTCCCAGGCCTGATCGTGATGAGTGACTTCAGTACGACGCCCGCGAGCCACGCGCGGTTGTGGCGCGTACGCGAGGACCTGTTCGGGATCGTCGGCGGCTCCCGCACTCCTGGCACGACGGTGCTGCTCGAGGACATGGCAGTGCCGTTGGACGAGTTCGCGAAGTTGCTGACCGGCCTCGAAGCGCTGTTCGCCAAGCACGGTTACACCCAGCCGGGGCAGGGCGTCCAGTTCGGGCACGCGAGCGCCGGCAACGCACACTTCGTGTTGACTGCGGACTTCACCCAGCAACGGGAGATAGACAGGTTCATGGCATTCACCGAGGACTCCGTCATTCTGGTCGCCGACCAGTTGAACGGCTCGTTGAAGGCCGAGCACGGCACCGGTCGCGCGATGGCCCCGTTCGTGTCGCGCGAGTGGGGCGACAAGGCGTACTCCCTGATGAAGAGGATCAAGAAGGTCGTCGACCCCGAGAACCTGTTCAATCCCGGCGTCCTCATCAACGACGACCCCGATGTCGTCAGCAGGAACATCAAGCGCACGCCGCCTGTCTCGCCGCTGATCGACAAGTGCATCGAGTGCGGCTTCTGCGAGCACGTCTGCCCGAGCCGCCTCGTCACGCTCACTCCCCGCGGCCGGATACAGGTCTCGCGCAAGCACGTCGAACTCCTCGCGAAGGGGGACGATTCCGCTGCCGCGGAGCTATGGCGTCAGTACCAGTACGCGGGGATCAACACCTGCGCGGCCGACGGCATGTGCGGGACTGAGTGTCCGGTCGGGATCAACGTCGCCGAGTACTCCGCCGAACTGCGCGCGGAGCGAAACAACAAGGCCGAGACAGCCTTCGGCTCGCTCTTGGCACGCCGCTACGCCGAGGTCGAGAAGTTCGCGCGGGGTGGTCTCGCAATGGGCGTGCTCGCCAACAAAGCCCACGCGATGGAAGCCCTCACAAAAGGTGTCCACAAGCTGATCCCCTTCTCTCCGGTCTGGTCACCGGCGATAGGCAGCAGCCCGACGCCCGTCTTCCGTACCGAGAACGCACCCGAGGTCGTCTACTTCCCCGCGTGCGTGACGCGGATCATGGGCTCCTCGAATCTCGCCAAGCCGTCGGTCACCGCGACCGTGCTCACGCTCGCCGACCGCGCGGGCATCAAGGTTCGCCTGCCCAAATCGGTGGCCGGCGTGTGTTGTGGCCAGATATGGGAGCACAGGGGCTACGCAGCCGGCCAGAGGTACATGGCGAACCACCTCGTAGACTCCATGTGGAAGTGGACCGATGGCGGCCGGCTGAGGGTCATGTGCGACGTCACGTCGTGCACAAAGACGATCCTGCGCGATATCACCGACCAGCTCACGGAAGAGAACGTGAAGCGCCACAGGAAGATGACGGTCGTCGACATCGCCCCGTGGCTCTTGGAAGACGTGCTGCCGAGGCTCGAAGTCACCAGACCAAAACGAAGCGTCGCTCTCCACCCGACCTGCGCCTGCGTCGAGCTCGGCGTCGACAAGCACGTGCAGGCCATCGGCGAGGTGTGTGCGCGCGAAGCGGTGACCCCCGCGCACTGGGGTTGCTGCGGCACCGCCGGCGACCGCGGCTTCATGTACCCCGAGTTGAGCGACGGTGCCCAGCGCGACGAGCACGCCGAGCTTGCCGGGCGAGATTTCGATGGCTACTACTCGCTCGCCCGCACTTGCGAGATCGGCCTCAGCCAACGCTCCGGGCACGAGTACGAGTCGATCGTCTACCTGGTAGAGGAAGCGACCCGGGGAAGCGGCACGACGAACAAGGCGCGGTGATCCGCGGGCACAACACTCACTGACGCGTAGGCCTCACGACCCGAGGGACCCCGCGTATCGTGGCCACCCGAACCTGCCGGTGACACCTTTGATGTTCGCCATGTTCCTGATCGCGGGCAGCAGGCCGTCGATCTCGGTCCGTCTCCGATCCGACAGCCCCAGGTAGAAGAACACGATGTTGGGCGAGACGTAGCTCCAATCGGCACCGGCTACGTCCCCACGCAGTGTCGCAAGAAGACTGGGCAGGCGGCTCGCCCGTGCGGCAGGAGCCACCTGGACCACTTCCGCCCTACGGCGTTGTTCAAACAAGATCGTCGGGGGCTGTTACTGCTGGCGGCTCCTAAGCACCCGCCGACTAAAGCGGCGGGAATCAGAGAGACCTACGCAATCGAGCGCACGCCGGACGCGTGACCAGACTTCACACCGCCGGTTCGTCCGTCGTGTCCAAAAGCCTACGACCGGGCGGGGTCAACGGCTCTTGTACTTCGGGCCTCCCTTGTAGTGCTGGGCTTTTGCCTTGGCTTTCTTGTAGTCGTTCTTCGCCTGCTTGCACGCCTCGTCGTGGGCAGCTGCAATTGGCTTCACGGCCTCCTCGAAGGCTTGAAGGATGGGCTTGTTGGCCTTCTCATATTCCTTTCGGAAAGGCGCGACACTCTTGTTGAATGCCTCGTCGGCGGCCGCAAGATCGAGCTTGTATTGGATGTAAGCCTTGTGGTACGCCTTTTCGAAAGGTGTGGTGTAATCCTTGGGACTCACAGTTGCGCCTCCTTGTCGTGACTCACTCCGTGATGCTTGTTTTCTCGTCAGGTTGAGTCAACGCGTCGACTCCTCGCCTTGAGCGTCCTGCTGCTTCGCCCACCACCGCCGGGCCGCAGTGTCACGCGTGACGATACCGACAACAAGGCGCCCAAGCCTCAGGCGGGGCGTGCGGAAACCTGTGAAGTGGGAGGACCGGCGGGCACCACGTCCCTAGTCGATGCACGCGCACAACGCGACAGCCCAACTCATCGATCGTCTCTGCGGGAGTGCACCTCTCCGCGAGGGCATGGACAGCTGGGCTACCGGCGCTTCTCAGCCGGGCAGGTTCAGCCAAGCTTCCCCTTCGTCGCGTCCAGGTTCTCGCCGACGACAGAGCTCCCGTGCTCCCGGACGAGTTCGAGGCGCCCCCGAAACTCATCGAGAACGGTCGCCAGAATGACGCTCGAACAAAGACAGCTCTCGATCGAGGCTTCAGTGCCCCGGCTCAGGGAATTCAACCTTCTCGTGGATCAGGATCCGCCGCTTCTCCAGCTCGGCGAACACGAGCTCAGGGTCGAAGGCTTCTTCGGGTGTGATCACCCCGGTCTGGCTCACCAAGCCCCTTGCCAACATCTGGGCCCCGATGGACATCGGTATCGCGACGTTACGTGTGTACGCCCGCAGGCCCTCCCAGCCCGCCACCGAGCCGTCTGAGGCGGGATGCGTGTGCCACAACGTGTGCACGCACGGCTTGCTGTCACACGTGCCCGTGACTTCGACGTGCAGGGCGTAGCCGTACAGATCAGTCTGGCTGCCTTCGGGAGCTTGCATGAGATAAGCGCCGATGGCATCCACGATGCCGAACTCGCAGTCGTTCAGCCGCACGGTGTCGTTGCGCAGGAAGCCCCAGTCGTAAAGCGCGCGAACCAGTTGCATGTTCTTCGGCGGCCAGGTGCCACGCACTTCGATGAGCCGAACACCTTTGTGGGCGAGGTTCTGTGCCAGTGTCCTGGTCTCGGCATGGGGGATGATGTACTGGGTCCCGGTGCCGTAGGGAGCCGGTAAATGGATCTCGCGTGGCCTGGCGAAGGGCGGCACCTGCACGAACCGGCCGTCCTCGTAGACGACACGTCCCGGCAATTTCGGGTCGTACTCGTAGGCCGTCGTCTCCATGATCGAGGCTGAGAACGCGATGGGCCGGTAAGCACCATGGCTCACTCGGACAGTGGTCACGGTGCCCATCTGATTGGCCGCGTGCATCGCCATCATTTGCGTTACGCCTGGTGTCATGCCGAAGCCAGGCACACACGTCCTCGCATAGGCTTCGAACACCGGCCTTGACACGTCCTCTTCACCGAAGCCATTGAGGTTGATGCCATGGCAGCCGGCCTCGGCAATGCACGCCGTCGAAAGCCCGTTCAAAGCGATCGTGGTCCCGTCCATGACAACGTCGTACCCGTGCATCTGTTCAATCGTCTTGTCGCGGTCCCGCACGTCGGTTCTCACGAAATCGACACGCGGGTCGCTCAGCCAGGAGACCACGCGGCTGCCCTCCGCCTCGTCACTGTCACCGACAGTTATGCGTTCAAAATCGGAGAAGTCGACAAGGTCGAGGACGGCCTCCCGGCAGATGCGACCCGCGCCGCCTAAGCAGAAGATCTTCATTGTCTCAGTCCTTTGCTCACCGCTGTTGCCGAGCGCTCGAGCCTGAGGGCGCCAGCGCGTTCGTATGCACTAGGTCAAGGGCCGCGACAAGTTGCTCGGGGCCGACGCCGACGTCACCCTACACGGACCTCCCACGGGCGCCCAAAGCGCCATCGGACAATACGAGCCGCCGAGACCTGTCAACAGGCGGTGCCGAACACGCACGTCGGCATTTCAGACGGTCGCCACCGTGCGGAGCGTCGATGAAGGATTGACCGTCGTCACATTGCAAGTGGGCGTTGCCCCCATGGCAGACTCCCTGCTGCATGCCCGTGTTGCATGATCTGAATGCGTCAGGCATCCGACAGCACGAACGCTTGCGTACTCGGCGTGACGGGTCCTCTCCCGCCTTGGTCCCAAGTGAGTGCTGTCCACAGATCGCTGACAGCATGACGAGGTCCCTGCTGAGGGCACCCTAAAGCTCGTCGGCATCGTGGCCCTGGGCAGGTGGACGAGCCGGGCGTAGCGACTATGTCGCTCGACCCGCGTTTCGATGGCCGAGCGGTTCCGACGTCCCAGGATGTCGCCCTCCCAGTGGCTTGGAGGGGGACGTAGCTCGACCTCGCAGGGACGGTTCATCTGCTTGGCGCCTGGCGTGGCAGTGCGAACTCGACAAGCGTCTCGGCCGGGCAGACGTTTTTGGCTGCTTGGCGAGTCCGCAGTTGACAGGTCAATTCCCTCGTCGGGTCGCGACCCTGGCGGCAGGTACGCCCGGCGTTAGGGGGTTAACGTTCAGCCGGTGTCGACAAGGGCTTGACGGGCGGTTCCTCTGCCCACTGGTAGTTGCACTCCGTGCAGGTCCGGTGCATGTGAGTTCCGCTCTTAAGGCGACACTCGCCCACCTCCAAAGGGCCGTGGTAGACGAAGGTGGCCGGGTTCCCACACTGAGGACAGGAGCGGATCTGGCTAAACGGCTCCACTTGTTCCTCCCTTCCCAACGTACGCTGGTATTGGTCACGATATAGCGGTTTCCCATCAAACTTGGAGCGGTATCTGAGCGACCGTCGTGCAGAGTCATCGCCGATCTCTCGAGTCAGCACGGCTGCTTCATAAGCTCCTCGCGGAGGACGACGAACCACACCCTGGGGATCCAACTTCGGCTCCCCACTGGCCCGGTCCCACGGTAGGCGTCACATTCGCGCATACCGCCGACGCATGTAAGGCTGGGCAAAGACGTCTCCATCGGCGATGATGATCCGGTGACACGGACAAAGTCGCGTCGCTCGTTTTCCGGGATGCCGGAACGCGAAGGCCGTTTCCTGGCCAATGCGCTTTTTCCATCTCTGCACGGATACAAGTCATCGTTCGCCGGGGCCGACGCAGTCGCCGCCGTGACGCTGCTCGCCGTCGCGGTGCCTGAGCAACTGGCAACCTCCAGGCTCGCCGGCATGCCCCCGATCTCCGCCTTTTACGCGTTCATCGCCGGCACCGTGCTCTTCGCCTTACTTGGGTCAAACCCGCAGATGTCGGTGGGAGGAGACTCCACGATCGCCCCGCTGTTCGCGGTTGGGATCGCACACCTCGCTCCGACCGACTCGTTCCGCTACATCGACCTGGTCGGAATCCTCGCCGTGATGGTCGGAGTGATCGTGGTCCTCGTCGGTCTCCTGCGCCTCGGGTGGATCGCCGACTTCCTGTCCAGGCCCATCATCACGGGCTTTCTCGCTGGCGTAGCGGTCATCATCGTCGTGCACCAGCTCCCCGACCTCTTGGGATTGTCTTCGATCGGCGGCTCCACACTTCATCGCATCGGGACGGTGGCAGGAGAGCTCAGTCAGACGAACGGCTGGGCCCTCGGCATAGGCATGGGCACCTTCGTACTCGTCCTGGCCGCGCAACGGGTAAGCCGCAAACTCCCTGGAGCTCTCGTCGCGCTGATCGGCTGTACCATCCTTGTCGGCGTTCTCGGGCTTCACTCCCACGGTGTTGCCGTTCTCGGGAGCTTCGCTCACGGCGCGCCACGCTTCGGCTTGACGGGTCTGTCGTGGTCGGCGTTAGGAAGCGTCGCCCCGATCGCCGCCGTGGTCGCACTCGTCGTCCTCAGCCAGTCGGCGGCCACGACCCGTGCCTTCGCCGACCAGGGCGGATACGAGGTGGACGCAGGGCGAGACTTTCTCGGCGTGGGAGCGGGAAGCATCATGGCGGGACTCTGCGGCTCGTTTCCCGTGAACGCAAGCCCCCCTCGGACCGCCGTCGTGGTCTCCGCGGGCGGCCGCACTCAGGCTGCCGGTCTCGGCGCCGCAGCCGCGCTAGTGCTGCTCATACCTGCCGCGGGCTTGTTGAAGGACGTCCCCCTGGCGACCCTGGCGGGAGTGCTGATCTTCGTGGCGACCCGGATCTTCCATACCGGCGAGCTAGAGGCCATCGCACGCTTCGACCTTTTCGAGTTCGGACTGACGGTGATCACGTTGCTCACTGTCGCTCTCGTCGGGGTCGAGCAGGGCATCGGCGTGGCGGTCGGTCTCGCGGTCCTCGACCGCACTCGACTCAGCGCTCGGCCTCAGCTGCACGTCCTCGGCCGCATCTCCGGCACGACGAGTTGGGCACCGTTGAGTAGCGCCGCTAACGCCGCCCAGGTGCCCGGGGTTTTGGTCGTGCTGTTCGCTACGCCGCTGTGGTACGCGAACGCGGTTCACTTCCGAGCCAACGTGGATCACGCGCTGGCGCGCGCAGTAGGTATACCCAAGCTTCTCGTTCTCGACGCGCTGGGCATGAGCGACATCGACTACACCGGGACGCGTGCGCTTGGCGAAGTGCTCGACAAACTCGATCGGGACCACATCGAATTCGCGGTGGCCCGCGCCGGGACACACCTGCGCCGGGGCCTGGCTCGAAGCGGCCTGTTCGAACGTATCGGTGCCGAGCGCTTCTTTCCTTCGGTCGGTGAAGCTGTCGCCGCCCTCGACTCGAAGAGCGCAGATGGCTGAACGTCGTTCCCGTGGGTCGACATGGAAACATTCGGCCGTGTTGAGGCGCGGTGAACCGTGCAGATCAAGAGCGCGAACCGACCTTTGTGTCGGTAGATGCCGAGACAGCCGGCACGACAACCAGGAGCGAGGTGGTCGTCTCTGCTGCCGCCGTCATAGGCACGGGGCTTGCCCTTTGCTTCCGACGCGGGCGGCGTGGTTGGACCTTTGCCGCAAGATCAGGAGCCGAGGAATCGCAGAGCGGCCAAGACCCTGCGATGATCGGACTGAGACTCGTGCAAGTCGAACTGAGTGAGGATGCTGGCGACGTGCTTTTCAACAATGCCTTCGGAGATCACGAGTTCTCTCGCGATCGCTGCGTTGGAGCGGCCCGCCGCCGTCAGGGAGAGCACCTCCTTCTCGCGGGCGCTCAACACCGCTAGCGTCCCGAGCCGGCGGGACGCCCCAAGAGCTGGGTGACCACTCCTGGGTCAAGCGTGGTACCTCCAGATGCCACTCGCGTCAGCGCCGCGACGAATTCGCTCACATCAGCAACCCGATCCTTCAGCAAGTAGCCCATGCCGGCTGCATCGTCGGCGAACATCTCCGCGGTATATCGGGCCTCGACGAACTGGGGTTCGTCGAGGCCCACCCGTGCCAGCTGGGGCTGGTGTCCAGCAATTTCTCTTGCGCCGCGCAGATGGAGGCCAATAAGAGCGAGCCCGAAGAAGGTGATCGCAAGGCTGAAATAGCCAGCAATTGATCAAGTTCGAGCAGCGCGCGTCGATAAGGAAAGGCAATGACTCGACGTACGTCCGAGCTTGTGGCACCTTCCTTGGATGAACCGACCCGGCCTGGACGCGAGATCGCAGCGTCGAACGAGAACGACGGCGTCCAGCATTCTGGCGAGATCATCTCGATCCGACCGGTCACGTCGCTGAAGACCACCGAGGCCCTCCGGGAAAGTGAGGCTCGTCTGCGAGCCCTGCTCTCCTCGCTCGACGATCTCGTCTTCGAGCTTGATGAGAACGGCGTCTACCTGGCCATCTGGACCACGAACGAGACCTTGCTCGTAGCACCCTCGAGTGAGCTGCTGGGCCGGACGGTGTGCGAGGCACTTGGCGACGAAGTCGGTAGGCGCTTGACCCTGGCTGTTCGCCGCGTGCTCGAGACGGGGCACGCCGAACTCTTGGAGTACAGCTTGGATGTTCCGGCGGGCGCTCGATGGTTCCAGGGCCGACTCGCCCCGATCGTGGGTTCGGCTTCCCCGACGACGTGCATCCTCGTACGAGACATCACGGACCAGAAAGTCGCCGAAAAGGCACGTGATGACGCAGAAAGGCGCCTCTTGTACCTGGCCACGCACGATGCGCTTACCGATCTGCCCAACCGTGCCTTCTTCCGCGATCGCCTCGATCACGCACTGAAGAAAACTCGACGAAAGAAGGAGGAGCTCGTCGTTCTCGTACTCGATGTCGACCAATTCAAGGACATCAACGACACATTTGGCCACGCAGTGGGTGATGAGGTACTGCGAGAAGTGGCCCAGCGACTGGTCGTGGTGACAAGAGACGGCGATTCGGTCGCGCGCCTCGGAGGCGACGAGTTCGGGATCGTGCTCCAGAGTGCCTCCGACGCAGACGGTACGCGAATCGCCGCACGAGTGTCCGAGTGTCTCAACGTCCCGGTCGTGGTCGGCGCCAACGCAATCAAGGTCGAGATCAGCACGGGGTTTGCAGTCTTCCCCCGAGAGGGAACCGACGCGGAAACTATCCTCAAACGAGCCGACGTCGCCATGTACATCGCCAAACGAGCACACAGCAAAGCTCGAAAGGCCAAGAAAGCGATAGTAGATCTGCGACCGCGTGGGTAGCGCCGGCACCGAGGGAGAAGCCGCGCTTCACGGCAAACGAGATCTGCGCCCTGCGCCCCGGGCGAGCCGGCCCGCACGAGTTTGGCGGCATCCAAACTGAACGAATGACCGCCTAGGATGGCCGCGCGAGGACACATATCTTCTCGGTTCGCCCGCCGACGGATTCAGAGTTCCGGCAGTGGCTCTCCGAGGCCGGGGTCACTAATCGCCGCTTTCAGGGCAGGAGCGGCGAGGTCCTGCACCTGAACAGCCGCCGCCTCGTGGCGCTGGCCCACGCGTAGCAAATGTCGCTGGGCACCAGGTCACTCTCAGTCCGCGGGCGAGGATGACAATGGCGACAAAGACGGTAGTCACCTCGGGCCTGCGCACTGGGAGGCTGGCTGGCTGGCGTAATCGGAAAGACCTCTATGTCTGAAGTCTGAGAAATAGAAACCCCTGTCAACGACCATTTTCGTAGGTCATTAAGGACTACTGCTGGTGGGCCGTACAAGACCTGAACTTGTGGCCTCTGGCGTGTCATGCACAAACAGCCATCACGGGCGCTGTCCTCCGCTGACATTTGTGCAGGTCAAGTACTATGCATCGCACACATGTTTCGGCCGCCAATGACGTCCGCTGACGGGCGTTATAAGCAGTTCTGTAACAGATTCGGCAGCAAACCCAACGACGATACGAGTGCTGGCTAGAAAACAGGGAGGTCGCGGACTACATGACTTTCGGTGTCAGTCACCATCGGGAGATCGACGATCGCATCGATGACACGATCGACTGCACTGAGGTCACTTCCGGTGACGATCGCTACTACAGGTGGTCCTCCGAACAAGGCGTCAGCTCGTACCACGCCGTCCAGCTTGCGGATCGCCTGGCACGCCGCGCGCGGACCCGGGTTGGTGGTGGATATGAATACGTACGCCTCGATTGCTATGGCCAGGATGCTAGCTCGTCTTTGAAGGATCCACTACCGAACAGTCGTAGGCTGCACCGGCTGCCCCGGTCGCGGCGGCAAGCCCCGCACCTGCGAGTACCAGCACTTCGACGACGGCCGGGATGGCAAGGATCTTCTCGGCAAGCATTACCTTGATGTTCAATCCGGGCCTTGCTTCCGCCGTCGATACCGCCCATCGACTTGCTGTGCGCCCTCCTGCGCACGATGCGCACGGCGTAGGCGCCCAGGCCTGGTGAGGCGGCGCAGGCGTTCTTGGAGCCATGCCGCTCGGTAGAGTGCCCGTGAGACCGCGTTTACGTGGCAGCTGCCACCACGTGGCCCTCAACGCTGGCTCAACCGACTCGCTTCACTCGCGTGTCCCGATAACCGTCTCCAGCGAGCAGATCCGCAAGGTCCAAGAGGGCCACTAGTTCGGTCATCACCGGAAACAACGCGGACGCAGCAGCTTGCAAATCGATCGGCGGCCTGGCATACGCTTCCTCTTGAGTCACCTTCGACGTCAGCGGCTGGAAGGGCGTGTTCCTTGTTCGGAAGTCCTCATCGGCGCTCATGACCTCATGCCAAGTGATCAAGAATTGGCCAATCTCGGCCGCACTCGTTCCTACGCTGGCTGTACCCGGCAACCACTCAGCCAATACGGCTTTGTGATCTTCCATGCGTTCCCGGATGAATTCCCGCACGAACATCTCCGCTCTTGCCGGATGAAGCGGCAACACCGTGACGCTTGCAGCTCCCGCCGCCAACACATAACGAAAAACCCAATCGGGAAACCCTGCCAAAAGACGGCGCTGTTCACCTCGCAGCGCGATCAGCTCCTCCGTTTCGAAAGGCCTTGTCGGATCGAAAATCGCAATATTTGCCATGACGATTCCCCTGTTCTTCGGTGTACTCTCTTTCCTACTACTTTCCTGCGGCTCACGATATCCTCCCTCGTTGCAGTACGAGCAAAGGAAAGCCCCCGACCGAACGGACGAGGGGCGCAATTAGTGTGGAGCGGCTCCGCTATTCCCGTCGCGCCTGAATCAGAGTGTGGTGATGTACCAGATCAACAACGTTAACGTCGTTCAAGTCCGAGCGTAACCGTGCCAGCCCATTTACGAGCTCATCGCGTGGGAGAAAATCGAGGGTCGAATTCCCACCGTTCATTACCTTTTGCAGAAATTCCCGTTTGGACAGTTGCTCCCGCGTCACCCTCGGCTCGACGGCGCTGGTATTGAACCCGACACTTTGCATCTCACGAGTCAGGTCGGGAATGCTCGGATAACGCTTCCTGTTAGAGGCTAAGGAGCTGGGAAAGTGGGACTCTACGTAGCGCCTGGCCAGATCGTCGTGAGAACACGTTTTGACGAGCAGATAGCCGCCTGAAGTGAGCACGCGGAACGCTTCGACCAGAAAGCGTCTCCTGCCAACATCGCCATACTGATGAGTCGTCATGACCGCTAGCAAGGCATCGAACGCGTCGGTGATGAACGGAAGAATGCGCGCGTCACCTTGAAGCCTCGCGCCGACCGGCCCAGTACACTCGAGAAGCTGAGCTTGAAAGATGTCGAGAGCGACAGAATACACCGAGCGGCCCCGCGTGAACGCCGCGAGGTACCGACAGGTTCCGGCGCCGACCTGTAGCACGAACTGATCATGCTGAAATCGACTCGTGAGGTCATCCATCGAACGGTGTTAGCTACCTCTCGCATACCCTCGAAACGGCTCGTGTCGTAATTGGAAGCTCGTGTCGCATAATATGTACGCTAATCGCATTCGCACATCAGAAGACGCTTTCCTTTGTGTCGCGCATGGAGGATGAGCGGGCGTTATTTCGCACGTTTCAGAGTGGTGGACTAGTCGTTAAGAAGTAGAAGTAGAAGTAGAAGTGCAAGTACGTGTTCGGCCGGCGTCGCGAGCTCCTCGAACAGGATCCTTTAGAGTTGTGTGGCAAGGTCTGCCGGTGCGGACCAGTTGACGAGGACGGCCAGAGGGCCAGCACCACATTGACTGTCTGATGCGAAACGATCTACAGGCGTTCGTGGACGCGTCGGCCGTGTACTGCCCGCGGTGCCGTGGTCTGTGTGGAGCACTGCACCCCTGGCGAGGTTGCGTCGCTCGCCTCGTGTCGCGACGGCCGCCTCGATCGCGCCGAGGCAGAGCTCGATGCGGAGGTGGTCGGTGATCGACCAGCCAAGAAGACTGCGGGAGCAGGCGTCGATGACCGTTGCAAGATGCAGCCAGCCCTCATTGGTCCAGATGTAGGCCGCGTAGCCGATCCACAGCTGGTCGAGGTTCGTCCGCTCGCAGTCGCGCCCGACCAGGTCGACTGCCGGGACCTTCGAGGGTCACGGCGCGTCGTGCGCATCTTGCGCTGACTCGAACGGCCTCGAAGGCCCAGCCGGACCATCTCGGCTTCGACAAGCCTTGTGGTTGACCGAGATGCCCTCTCGGGCGAGCTGGGCGGTCACACGTGGCGATCCATACGTCGCCTCCAGCTCTTGTGCACCCGGGAGACGTGACGGGCGCGACGACGGCTCTCGCGAGCACGGTCGGGCTCGGGGAGCCGGCCTTGCGGGCGGCGTACGCGTAGAAGCCGGAGGTCGAGACCTTACAGACCCGGCAAAGCGTCCTGACCGGAAGTTGGCCTTCTGGGCAGTGACGAACCCGAAGACCTTCACGCGCGCGACTTCACCCGGAAGGCCGTGGCTCGTTTCAGGATCTCGCGCTCAACCTCCAGTTCTGCCACCCGGCGAGAAACACCCGGTTCTCGGCAGATTCGGCGGACTCGGTCGCGAACCGGCCGGGTCGCGCGTCTTGCAATCGGCTTCGTCCTTCTTCAGCCAGTAGCCGAGGTTCGATTCTCCGATCCCGAGCTCACGCGCGATCGCGGAAATGGACCGGCCGGACGATCGCACGAGCGCGACGGCGTCAGCCTTGAACTCCGGCGAGAACCGCCGGCGTTGCTGTCCCGTCGGGACTCCCTTCGCCAGACCAAGCCTGGCATGTCGGGTGTCCACTTTGTGGGGGTAGCTCAATGTGGACCTTTATCAGTGGGCCGTACAAGACTTGAACTTGTGACCTCTTGCGTGTCATGCAAGCGCGCTACCAGGCTGCGCCAACGGCCCCTCGGGGCTTGACGCTACCATCGTGAGCCGCAGTCCTGCGCGTCGGTCCAGACGGGCGGAGCCACTGGGCTGTTGTGCAGCGATAGATTGCCGCCGTGCAGGCCATCGGCGAGACGGTGCGCCCGACACGCGGCGAGGTGATCACAAAGACCCTCGGGTTCGTCGCAGTAGTCGGAGCGACGATCTTTGTCATCTGGCGGCTGCGACCAGGTCTTCTCTTCAGCCCAAACATGGATGTCGGCGGCGACAACGCGGGTCACATCGTGACGCCGTACTTCCTCATCCACGACCTGCTCCCCCAAGGACGCATCACGGGGTGGGACCCACAGTGGTTCGAGGGCTTCCCCTTGTACGTCTTCTACTTCCCTCTCCCTGCACTTTTCGTTGCCGCGTTCTCCCTCGTGTTCCCCTATGCCGTCGCCTTCAAGCTCGTCACGGTCCTCGGGCCGGTGACGCTGCCAGTATCGGCCTGGGCCTTCGGGCGGCTGGCCGCATTCAGGAGGCCAATCCCGGCACTGATGGCCGTCGCGACCCTGCCCTTCTTGTTCAATACCTCCTACACGATCGAGGGCGGGAACCTCACTTCAACGCTCGCCGGTGAGTTCTCCTTCTCTCTCGCGCTCACGTCGGGACTGCTCTTCCTCGGCGTGTTCGCGTACGCGCTCCGAACCGGCCGGCTCCGTTGGCTCGCGGCCGCCCTGTACGGTGTGACGCTGCTGTGCCACGTCGTCCCGGCACTCGGCTTTGCGGGCATCGCGGTCCTTCTGGCGCTCAGCCACTGGAACAGGAACACGTGGCGAGTCCTCGTCCCCGTCGGCGTGGTCGGCGGACTGCTGGCGGGGTTCTGGCTCGTCCCGTTTGGTGCTGATCTTGCCTACAGCTCGTCCATGGGCTACACGAGGGTGACCGGTGTCTGGTCGAACATCTTCCCGCACGGTTACTTCTGGATGATCGTTCCCGCGGGCCTGGGCGTCCTGATCGCGATCATCCTTCGCGACCGGACGCCTATCGCGCTCACCGTCGCGGTGATCGCGTCCGTCGCCGCTTTCCAATGGCTACCGGCCGGTTTCGTCTACAACGGCAGGTGGTTGCCGTTCTATTTCCTGTTCACGGCGCTTCTCGCCGCCTACGGCATCGGAGAGCTGTTCCGACTCGGAGGCATCTGGCTGCAGTACGACGTCTGGCAGGCGCCGGTCGCGATCGTGCTCGGCAGTATCGCCGGCGTGATCGGCGCGTTCGTCGCCGGAGGCATTGCGATCCCCGGCTTTCAGCCCGGTACCAGTCAGATCGAAGTCTCCGGTTGGATCTCCTGGAACTACACAGGGTTCCAAGGCAAGTCGGGCTGGCCCGTTTACCAGGGCATCGTGCACATGCTGGACCAGGTTGGCAGGACCTACGGGTGTGGCCGACTGCAGTACGAGTACATCACCGAGACAAACGACCCCTTCGGCTCGACAGAGGCAACGATGGCGCTGCCGTACTGGACCGACGGGTGCATGGACACGATCGACGGCGTGCTGTTCGAGTCCTCCACGACGACGCCGTTCCACTTCCTCGATCAGGCCGAGTACTCGCTCCCCGGCGAGTCCTCTAATCCGGTCTCGTTCCTGACCTACCCCACGTTCGACCTTGCCGACGGGATCCGGCACCTCCGGTTCGCGGACGTGCGCTATTTCCTCGCAGCGTCGCCGCAGGTCGAAGCAGCCGCCAAGAGCGTCCCCGGGCTTGTCAAGATCGCTTCCGCCCCAGGCTTCCCGGGCGCGATCAACCAGGTGACGGTGAGCCATCCCACCTGGGACCTCTATCTCATCAAAGGTTCACAGCTCGTGACACCGCTCGACCATCTCCCGGTCGTGGAATCTGGTGGCTCGGCTCAGAGGTGGCTCGACACAAATCTGGCCTGGTGGGAGGAGGAGAGCTACTGGCCGGTCGAGCTCGCACGAAGCGGGCCTGCGAACTGGCCCAGAGCTCCGATCGGGACGCTCGTCCCTCCGTCACAGGGAGTCCCGGTCCGACCGACGACGGTCACAGACGCGCGCATGACGAACTCGACGGTCAGCTTCAAGGTCGGACGGCTCGGGGCCCCCGTGCTCGTGAAGGTGCCCTACTTCCCCAACTGGCACGCCACCGGCGCCCTCGGGCCCTACGAGGTCTCCCCTAATCTGATGGCAGTCGTCCCGACAGCTCATCACGTCACGCTCACCTACGGCACAACGGGAGCGGACCAGCTCGGCAAGCTCGCCTCGCTCGGCGGCGTTGTCGGACTCGGCGTGCTCATGACACTCCGTCCGCCAGTGATGGGACAACCCGGCGGCGCACCCGAGACGCCGTCCCTGCCGGCGCGCGACGAGCCGGCCGGTGACTTGCCAGGCCGGCTGGAGGACGAGAACGGGCAGGTGCTGAGCGACGACGAAGAACTTCCGAGTCCCGTGGGACCCGGAGCCGGACCCCAGGATGAGCCGGCTCACGACCAGCATTGGTGACCCCAGGCTCCAGCTGACAGTGCGTATCCTCCCGTTACGTGCCCAGAGACACGGCAATCCGCTCACTAGGAAACCGCCGAGTCGTTCACCATGCCACCAAGGCCCGCCGATGGCCGAAGCGATTGCTCATCGGCGTGGCGATCCTGCTCGTCCTGGTGCTCCTGGGTGGTGTCGGAGGCTGGTTCTACGTCAACTCCGTGCTGGGCTCGATAAAGCGGGTCCCGGTCCCGAGCATCACACCGGAGACCTCTGGCGCGCCGATCGACATCCTTCTCGTGGGCTCCGACTCCCGGGCTTTCGTCGACACTCCGGGAGAGGCCTCGTCCTTCGGCAGCGCAGCCTCCCAATCCGGACAGCGGTCCGACGTCATCATCGTCCTGCGGCTGGTGCCGAAGACACGCCAGATCGAGATGCTCTCCATCCCAAGGGACACCTACGTTCCGATCCCTGGCACCGGCGGCTCAAATCGGGTCAACGCGGCGTTCAACACGGGCCCGGGCCTGCTCGTCGAGACGATCCAGAAGGACTTCGGGATCCCGATCAACCACGTCGTGGTGGCGAACTTCCCGGGCTTCGAAGGCATGGTGAATGCCCTCGGCGGCATATCCCTCGACTTCCCGTACCCGGTTCGAGACCCCGAGTCCGGTCTCAACGTGACGACGGTGGGATGCCAGACCGTGAACGGCACCACGGCCTTGGCGCTGGTGCGCAGCCGGCACCTCTACTACTTCAAGGACGGGAGCTGGAACTACGACGGCATGAGCGACTGGAGCAGGATCCAGCGCCAGCAGGCCTTCTTCCATGCCGTGATTAACAAGGCCAACGGCGAGTTCCCAAACCTGCTTGCGATCAACGACTTCCTGCAGGCGACTGCCGACGATCTGCAGGTCGACTCGGGATTCTCGAGCCGCGAGATGATCTCTCTCGGCCTGCACTTCAGGGGAGTGGCCTCTGCCGGCCTTTTCACCGAGGTCTTGCCGACCTATGGGGCCACTGTCGACGGCAATGACGTGCTCATGACCGCACAGCCTTACACCCAGCAGATGATCTCGAGCTTCCTTGCAATCGGCTCGAGCGCGACAGGCGCGTCCGGCAGCTCGACGACCACTTCGGCGCCGAGCGCGGCCACGACCACCACCCCAGAGAGTCAAGTGGTGTTCGACAACCCCAAAGACCTGCCCGAGCCCTGGAACCCGAAGCCCTGCTGACAGCGCCGCCGCCGCCTTGCCCAAGCTCGCCACGAGGCGGCGCGCATCGTCGTCGACTGGGTGGTGGCACAGCGCATCGGGACCCTCGTGGTCGGGGACCCGGTCGGGGTGCTCGCTCTAAACGTGTTCGCCGCACAACGAGCGCCTGCGGGCCCGGAGAACCTGACCAGGCAAATGTCGTCCTCGCCGACAAGGCGATCGCGGCCGGGATCGCCGTTCATATCGTCGACGAGCGGCCGGTTCGTCGACCTGCCCAAGGTGCCTAGGGCGAGTCGCCAAGCCGAAGGGCCGGTCGCTTTGCTGCCCGCACTGCGGGCTCGGCGGCCGCCGGGACATCGTCGGTACCGTCAACATCGCTCCCGCGTGCGGGGCGGCGGCGAGCTCGTTTCGATGCCCGACACGACCACGTACCGTCGAGCCAGCGAGCAGCACCGAATGGTGCGAGGGCAGCCGATCCATTAGGGCGTGGCCGTCGGGCACCTCGATCACGGCCCCGTTGAGGCAGTCCGAGCCGGGGAAGCCCGCATAGCCGGTGAGCTCGCCTTCCACTACCGACAATGTGTCGAACGTGGGTCCCAGCTTGACCAGGGTGAGCTCACCTGCGGGAAGACGGGCGTCGATGGCGGTGGCGTTCTCGTCCACGATCGCGAGCGCCCTCGGGCGCAGCTTCCACTCGACGGCGAATCGCCGGGGCAGGACGCCAAGGTAGCCCAGTGAGCCGCAAGGACGTGGTTGGACGGGTCGTCCACCTGGGGGAAGGCCGGGATCCGCTCGTGGTGCAGCGCCGCCTGGCCCATCAGGAACGGTTGAGGTTGGTCATGACAACCGGGACGTCCAGGGAACGCTGGACGATGAACTCGGTGAGCATGGAAACGGTGTCGGCTTCGCAACCCCAGATCACCTCCCGCTCGGAATAGAGCAGATCCCAGGCAAGACACGGGGTTGTGTCCGAGGAGGCCGACTCGTTCAGGCAGTTGATCCCGACCGCCAGGACCCCTCCCTCCTGGTCGAGGTCGTCGCGGACCGCCAGGTAGAGCTTGACAGCGCTCAGAGTTGCCCGGTCACTCACGCCGTCGAGGGGGACCTCGTTACGCAGGCGCGCCCACTCTTCGCTCGCCTCGGAGTCCGGTATCGCCCTCGCTCGCGCCCCCAGGTCTTCGAAGCTCCTCTTTTCGATGCGAAGTCCGTACTTGTCGCCGATGCGCTGCGAGCACTCCTCCTCCCACCAGTAAGAGCGCCTGAAGATGCCGGGTTGAAACCCGGCCTCCCCGGGACGGTCCTGGTAGACGAGGAACCGGCCTTCGCGCAGTTGCCGCTTGGCCGCGAGAGCGCGGCAGGCCGTCCTCGCCGCGCTGAGGGAGTACGGCGCCATCACCGCCACACCCTCCGCCCGCAGGTAGCTGATGATCTCCCACTCCCACATCGCCAACGCGCCGAACTCCGAAGTGAGCACGAGCACCGGCAGGCGGAGCCCACGAAACTCCCCCAGACGCCGGTAGGCCTCCCCTACCATGTGAGGGAAGACCACGGCGTCGGCCTCGGGCGTCGGCGCCCCCAGCGGGAGCGGGTCCCCCAGTTCGGCTTGGTCGGCGAGCAGCTCGCGCAGCCGGCGGGTTTGGTCGACAAAGTCCGGCTCGTCGGGCGCGACGAGGTACAGCGGCACGAGGCGCGCCTTGTTCAGCGCCGTCCGCCCCGATGTCCTGCAACGGTCACGAGGAGCTCTCGGCTCGGTCCGGGCGACGCTGGCTCATCCCCTGCCGAGCGCCGACCTGCGGTCGAGGAGGTCGACGCCGCGCACGGCTCGCTGGCGATCGATCGTGCGCTCGCGCCACGCACTACTGACCGGCTACCTGTCACTTGCTCATCTCGCCTGTCCCCCCTTGCACGGGATGCGGCGGCGAAGCTCGCAGTCCCAGGGCGATCTCGGAAAGCTCGCCCACGACGGCTGGGGTCAGCTGCACACCGAAGACCTCCTCGATCACGCACGTCCACCCGTGCACGAAGTAGCGCCAGCCGTCCTCTATGACAAGACCCCGGCTCAATTCTTGACGCTCCGCCTGGTGCACGAAATCGAGCTCCCCGCGGTAGTTGAGCTCCCAAACCAGAGCTTTCTCCGGAAAGACGCCCTGGTCAGTTATCGGGCTTCCGGGGCTGTCCTTGCCCATGCCGGTCCCGTTCACGATCAAGGAGCCGGGGGGCACGCTCTCGAGCAGACGGTCGTTCTCCAGCGGATCGGAGTTGTGGATGTACTCCACCTTGACGCCCGAGCGCAACCGGTTATGGACGGCGCGCATGGACTCGAGCCGGGCCGGGCTGCGGTTGACCACGACGACGCGCCGGGGTCGGTCCTCGCTTGGGCGACCGGTCATCAGGTGCAAGCTGATTGCAAGGTTGGAACCGCCGGCGCCGAACAGGATCACCTCTGCGCCGCTGGCCACCCAGTAACCCTCCTTCACGAACTCGTCGAGGGACCGCCCCGAAGAGACGGGGTCCTTGGCATGGGCACGGAAGAGGCCCCCGCGCTTGGACAAAGAGGAGACCTCTCCGCAGAGCTGCGCGTACGGGTCGATGAAGTCGAACATTCCCCTGCAGGCGTTGAAAAGGTCGATCTTGTGCGTCGTGACCAGGCCACCGAGCTCCAACGGGTCCGAGGCAATGACCCGCACGACCTCGCGGTAGGACTCAGGCGGGGCGTGCATCGGAAAGTTATGGCCGGAGATCTCGACGTCTCCCAGGCCGAGGTGCTCCGCCCAGGCCGGGAAGACCCGCATGATCGCAGACTTGCCGGTCGTGACGCCGATGAAACTGAATCGTCGGGTCCGCCGGGGAACTGGTCCCATGGCTCACGGCTCCTTCGGGCCTATCTCGGCCAGCAGCTGCGACGCGTTGGCACTGATCTGTTCCCAGGCGCGCGCCTTGCGGAGGGCTTTGGGCAGGAGCTCCCCGCCGAGTCCGACGGCGACGGCACCGGCGGAGAGCCACTCACCGGCTGTCGCCGGCGAGATGCCACCGGTCGGGATCACCTGCAGCCCGGGGAACGGCCCGAACAGGGCCCTCAGGTGCCCGACCCCCACCGTGGAAGCGGGGAACAGCTTGACCGCGGTAGCCCCGGTCCTCAAGGCGGCGGCAACCTCTGACGGGGTCATCACACCCGGCACCGCAAGCAGCCCGGTGGCGAGCATGCTCGAAAGCACCTGCTCGTCGAGGTGGGGGGAGACGAGAAAGTCGACTCCCACCTGAGCGGCCGCACGCGCTTGCATAGGCGCCGTGATCGTCCCGGCCCCGAGAAGGAGCTTGTCACCGAGGCGTCGACGGACCTCGGCCAAGGCGGCATCGACGCCGGGCGTGGTGAAGGTCAGCTCGATCGCCTGAAGGCCGCCGGCGGCGAGCGCCTCTGCGATGTCGATGGCTTCTTGGCAGTCGTCGGCGCGCACCACCGCGATCACCTTTGCCGCCCGCAAACCCTCGAGAACCCCGATGACGCTCATAGCGGATACTTCGGTGGCCGCCCGGACAGGACGGAGAGCAGGTCGTCGAGGGCCATCGCCCCCATCGCCGCGGTTGCCTCGGCCGTGTGGGGACCCATGTGAGGCGTGACTAGCACGTCGTCCCGGTTCAGGAGCGGATGGTCCCGTGGCGGTGGCTCCTCGGCCAACACGTCAAGGGCGGCCGCCCTGAGGGGGCCCTCCTCCAACGCCCACAAGAGGGCGGCCTCGTCGATCAGACCTCCCCTTGCGGTGTTGATCAGGGCTGCGCCTGGCTTCAACCGCTCCAGGAGCGACCTGCGCACCATCCCTCTGGTCTGTTCGTTGAGCGGGGCGTGCAGGGAGACGAAGTCCGACTCGGCAACGAGGGTGCCGAGTTCGACCATTGTCGCCTGCCCGCTCTCGTGCACGTTCGGGTCGTAGGCGACCACGCGCAAGCCCAACGACGCTGCCTTTGCGGCCACCAGCGAGCCGATTCGACCTAGGCCGATCAGGCCGAGGGTCCTGCCGGCCACCTCGACACCGCTCAGAGCTGGCCACTCTCCCCCGTGGACCCGATCGCGACCCGACAACAGGGGGCGCGCCAGAGCAAAGAGGAGGGCGACGGTCAGCTCGGCCACCGCGTTGGCATTCGCGCCCGGCGTGATGGTCACCGTCACCCCGTGACGTGCCGCCGCTTCCAGGTCGACCCGGTCCGCGCCCACGCCGTAGCGGGCCACCACGCGCAGGCGGGGCGCACCCGCGAACACCTCCGCGTTCACCTGGTCGAGGCCACAGAGCAGGCCGTCGGCGTCACGGACGGCTTCGGTCAGCGCGGCGGCGGCGAGCGGTCCGGGACAGTAGCGAACCACGCCCACCTCTTCCTCGAGACGGCTCCGCAAGTCCGGGGCGCTCATGGCGAACGAGCGAGGCGTCACCACCACGACGCACTCGCAAAGTGCTCGCGGCCGGACGTCGGCGAGACCTGCAGGTGAGCCCGCCGCCACAGGGCCGTCAGCCCGCTCACCGGTCATCGCAGGACAGCTCCTCGACGCGTTCGAAGCACCCGTTGGGGAAAACCTGTCTTCTCTATGCTGCCGTAGTCGTGACCGGCCTGGCCTGGGTAGACGGCAAGAAAGACGAAGGGATCGTCGCCGGTGTTCACGGTCCGGTGTGCCCAGCAGGGAGGCACGTAGGCGAGGGTTCCCGGGCCCATCGACTTCGTCGCCTTGCCGCCCTCCTCGGTCATCAACAGCAGGTATCCGTTGCCTGAGAGCCCCAGGTAGACCTCGCCGGTGTCCCGCACCGAGTGGTAGTGGCCCTTGGTCATGAAGTACTCGTCGCCGACCGTCCCTGGCTGGAGAACGGTCGTGCAACAGATCAGCTGACCCACCTCTTCGGGGACGTCGTATCGGAGGACCTCGTAGACGAGCGGATCACCTGCCTTCACCAGCTGGCACAGGGCTTCTTCGTCCGCGTAGGCGCCCTGCATGTCCGAGGCGTGCCGCTCGGCACGCGATGTGTGCGGCTCGAGGGCCCCCGAACGGAATTCGACCAGCAGAGCGAACGGGTCCAGGGGTTCCAGCGTCACGGTTCATCACCACTTTCGGTCACGGTTCGATCACGACTTTCAGGGCCCGGCCCGAGCCGGCAAGTGCGAAGGCGTCCCTGGCCGAGGCCAGGTCGAATCGGGCGTCGATGAGGGAGCCGACATCCACCTGTCCGCCCACGATCAGATCGAGCGCGGCACGGCACTCGTCGTTGGTGCTCGCCGTGGTCCCAGTGACGAGGAGCTCCTTGTAGTGGATGAGGTTGCTGTCGAGCCCGACCCGGGAACGATCCCGGGCAAGCCCTGCAAAGAAGTTCACACGCCCTTGCGGCGCGGCGAGCTCCAACGCCTGGACCTGGGCCGTGGCGACCGGCGCGGCCACCACGACGGCGTCGGCGCCCCTGGCCGCGCCGGCGGCCCCGAGAGCTGCGCGCAGCTCCTCGAAGCCGGTGTCGTTGACGGACGTGGCACCCCAGGCGAGGGCCCGTCGGCGCCGGTCGAGGTTGGGCTCGCAGACGACCACGGCTGAAGCACCGGCCAGCCGCGCCAACGCGACGTGGAACAGGCCAATCGGGCCGGCGCCGTAGACCAACACGACGTCCCCCTCGCCGATACGGCATGCCCGTGAGCCGCGCAACGCGCAAGCAAGTGGCTCCGCCAGCGCAACCGCGGCGGGGTCCGCCCCACCGCCGATACCGAGCAGATTCCCCTGGTCCACGAGGTCGCGCCTCAGCAGCACGTACTCGGCGAAGCCGCCGTCCTCGGTGATGCCCACGGCCCGCGGTTCGTCGCAGAGGTTGACCTGGCCGCGGAGGCACGCACGACACTGTCCACACCCGTAGTTGGGCGCCACGAAGACGCTCTCGCCGACGCTCGTCTCCACCCCGCCGCCAGTCTCGGCCACGGTCCCGGCGATCTCATGACCGGGAACGCGCCCGGACCTATCGGCATAGGAGCGATGCGACCCTGCGGCGATCCGCAGGTCGGTCCCACAGATCGAGCAGGCGTCCACATGGACGAGGACCTCGCCCTCGCGCGGGCGCGGGCAGGGCCTCTCCTCCAGCACCAGCGAGTCCGGACCTCGGTAGGCGAGAGCCCTCATCAGCCCGCCCCTGACCCGGACACCAGCACGGGGCGGCCTTCCAACCAGGAGGTGTTGGATGCACGCACCGCGGCGACAGCGGCGCGGCCGTCTCGGGCACCCACGGCAGGCGCAGAGCCACTCGACGCCGCCTGCACGAACGCGGCTAGCTCCGCGCGATAGCCGGGCTCGAAGCGTTGCGGCCAGGACGCGAAGGTCGGAGTCTCCCCGGTGCCCCGGGAACGGATCTCGAGCAGGGGCACGGCACGGTTCTCCCCCACGACCAGCAGGCCATCGGTGCCGAGCACCTCGGCTCGGGCGTCGTAGCCGTAGTCAGCGGGGCACGTCCCGTCGATGGTCCCTATGGCGCCGCTGGCGAAGCGGAGCGAGACCACCACGTTGTCGTAGAAGTCGGGAACGGTGACACCCCGTTCGTTGCCTTTGAAGTTCGCCGTCTCGGCGTAGACCCGCTCGATCTCCGATGAGGCCAGCCAGCGCACGCAGTCGAAGTCGTGGCTGTTCACCTCGGCGAGCATCCCGTTGGAGCGGCGCAGGTCGTGCGCCCACGCCGGCGGTAGCCCAGGTCCGCGGGTGAGGGACTTGACCACCATGGGCGTGCCGATCTCACCGGCCTCGATCCTGCGCTTGGCCTCCATGAACTCCGGCTGAAAGCGCCGCACGAAGCCGACTTGGAACACGACGCCGGCCTCCTCGGAGGCGGTGGCCATGCTGTCACACTCTTCCAAGCTCAGCGCCATGGGCTTCTCGCAGAAGATGTGCTTACCCGCGCCTGCGGCGCTCACCGCAAGCTCGGCGTGGACGAAGGTGGGAGCCGTGATCACAACCCCGTCGAATGCCGCCCTGGAGAGCGCGCGGGTGAGGTCGGTGAACACCGGTACGCCGAGCTCGGCCCCCGCCCTGTCGCCCGCCTCGGGATCGGCGTCGACTATGCAGGCGAGCTCGGTCGCGGGGATCGCCCCGGCGGCGTTGCGTGCGTGCACCATCCCCACGCGCCCGGCACCGAGCACGGCTAGGCGGAACGGGTGCCTCATGGATGACCTTCCTCGCGTGACGCGACGAGCAGGTCGATCACGGCCCGGTAATCGCGTTTGCGCCTGTCGTACAGGGACTGCAGGGAGGAGTCCGGCATGATGCGTCCTGCCTCGGCGGTGGTGGCCAGGGCGGTCGCCGCCAGGTCGTCCACGGCCCCGACAGCGGCTGCGGCCACCATGGCTGCACCCCAGCAGCTGAAGCTCTCCCGCTCCAGGCGCACATAGGGCAGGCCCAGAGCGGAGGCCTTGATCCGGTTCCAGAGGGCATCGTCGCCTCCGCCACCGATCACCCGCACGTCGCGCGGCACGAGATCCGGAAAGAGCGCGAGGGCCTTCTCCAGGAAACCCGCGTACTCGAAGGCGACGCTCTCGAGCACGGCGCGGGCGAGGTCGCCGCGGGTTTGGGAAAGATCGAGGCCGACCCAGGCGCCCCGGGCATGGGGCGCGGACGGCAGGATGCGGCCTCCCAGATGAGGAACAAAAAGCAGCCGCCCTCCAGGGCACGCTGACGCCTCCTCGACGAGCAGCTCGAGCGGGGGATCGCCCAGTACCTGGGGAAGCCAGCGGAGAAGGTCGCCGCCGGCGAGGTAGGCGAGCGAGATCCACTGCCCGGGGATCGCGCCCCGCATCTGCACCAGAGTCCGGGAGAAGTCTGGCCTGAACGCGGTCGTGGACAGCGCCAGCACCGAGGCGGTGCCCGCCGTGTCCAGCAACTGGCCCTCTTCGACCATGCCGGCACCGAGTGCTCCTGCCGCGGTGTCGCCCAGCCCCGCCGCCACCGGCGTGCCCGACAGGAGACCACAGTCCCGGGCCGCCCGCACGCTGAGACGGCCGACGCGTTCGGTCGGGGTGACGATGCGGGGCAGCTTCGCCAGCTCCACGCCGACCACTGACACGAGCTCATCAGACCAGGTCGCGCTCGCAGCGTCGGCCAGCCCGCTGAAATGAAGGTGGGTCGTGTCGAGGTAGGCCTCTTTGGCATCCAGGTCGCAGAGCCGGCCTGCTACGAAGGCGTTCGGGACGACGAACTTGGTCACCAGCCGGTACTCCTCGGTACGCCACCGGCGCCACCAAGCGATCTTGGCGGCGTGGGCCACCATCGGCGGGCATCCTGTGAGCTCGACGAACCTGTCGCCCAACCGGTCGGCGATCTCCTCCACCTCCGGGCGGCAGCGCGAGTCGAGCCAGGAATCATAAGGGGTCACCGCCCGGCCGTCGGGGCCTACGCCCAGGATGCCCGCCATCTGGCCGGCCACAGCCACACAGGCGACGTCACCGGGCCGGACCGAGCCGGCGGCACAGGAAGCGATCGCGGCCGTTGCCGCTCGGTAGAAGTCCTCGGGCTCCTGCTCGACCTCGTCGGCGGCTCTCCGGTAAAGGGGCAGTGGAACGGAGGCCTCGGAAAGGCAGGCGCCGCCGAGGTCGAACACGGCCGCTTTCGCGCTCTGGGTGCCCACGTCAACGCCCACGAAGACGGGCTCGCTCATGCGACGGGGCCGGTGACCGAGACTCGTCCGAGACGCGACGCGCTTCCCGCGGGGCTGGAGAGGTCCACCTCGAACGCGCTGCGGTCACCTCTGTGGAAGGCGATGAAGTACTCGAGGGGTCGTCGTCCCGTGGTGTAGCTGATGCTGCGGAGCACTAACAGCGGGTCGCCACGGCCCACCTTGAGCAGGCGCGCCTCGCGCACACCCGCGATCGCTGCCTCCACCCGGCGCTGACTCGAGATGACGGGGAAGCCGAAGTCCTCTCGCAGCACCTGGTACAGCGAGGCGGAACCGTTCAAGTCGTGACCGACCAGGCCCGGGACCATTGCGGCCGGAAGGTAGGTCATCGTCAGCACGTGGGGCTCGCCGTCGAGGCGGCGCACGCGCTCCAACTCCACGACCAGTTCGCCCGGCGCTAGGTTCAGCCTCTCGGCCACGCTGCCGGTGACGGGCGCCTCGCGGAGAACAAGGACCTTGCTCTGGACTTTCTGCCCACGCAAGGCGGCGTCGTCGGCGAGGCCGCCGAGCTCACTGATCAGACCCTCCGCGGTCTTCGGGCCCGAGACGAAGGTTCCGCGCCCGCGCTGACGGTAGACCAGCCCCTCGTAGCAGAGCTCGGTGAGCGCCTGGCGGACCACGCCGCGGCTGACGCCGAGACGCTCGCAGAGCTCGAGCTCGTCGGGGAGCCGGGTCCCCGGCGCCAGCTCACCGGAGAAGATGCACCTCGAGAGCCACTGTTTGAACTGGTAATAAAGCGGGACGGGGGTGGAATGATCGAGTACGGACTCCAGTACGTCCATATGTATTGACATTCTGACTTGATGATGCCACCCTCGAAGACGCTATGCAACGCCAGCGATCGCCCAGACCAGATCCCGCCCCGGGTTTCAAGAGGAGTGGCAAACGCGGGCCAGGTGACTCGCAACGGTGAGAGTCGTACGCACAGTCCGAGGCGACATCGACCCGTCGAGGATGGGGCCCACCGACTCTCACGAGCACCTCTTCTTCGTGACCCCTCTACAACCCGGTGACGAGCTCGCCGACGTGGAACTGGCCATCGAGGAGGCCCGGACCCTGGTCGACGCCGGCGCCGGGACCTTGGTCGACTGGACACCGCTCGATCTGGGCCGTGATCCGGAAGGGCTGCTGCAAGTGTCTGAGGCGACCGGTCTTCACGTGGTCGCCGCGACCGGGGTGCACCGTGACTCCCACTACCCGGCGGACCACCCCTTGCGGCTCGAGACGGGCGACGTCCTCGCGCGCCGTTTCGTCGCCGACATCGAAGGGCCGGGCGTGCGATCCGGGGTGATCAAGGTCGGCGCCAGCTACCACCGGTTGCAGCCCTTCGAGCAGAAGGCCTTTGCCGCCGCCGCCGCCGCCCACCTCCAAACAGGTGTCCCGCTATGTGTCCATACCGAGCACGGCACGATGGGTCTCGGCATCGTCGAGCGTCTACACCAGCTGGGGGTGGCGCCCCGCTCTGTCATCCTCGCGCACCTCGACCGCAACCCCGACCCCGTGGAACACGCCGAGACCGGGGCGAGCGGTGCCTGGCTCCAACTGGACGGTCCCGGCCGTGCCAAGTACTGGCCCGACTCGACCGTCCTCCAGCTGATCTCCGACCTAGCCGATCGCGGCCTAAAAGCGCAGCTGCTGCTGGGTGGGGACACCGGACGCAGCTCCATGATGCGCGCCTACGGTGGCGGGCCCGGCCTCGACTACCTCTTCGCCCGTTTCAAGCCCAGGCTTGAACGCGAGCTCGGCACGGAGCTCTCCCGGCTCATCTTCGTGGAGAACCCCGCCAGGGCCTTCGCCTTTGACCCGCGTCCCCGGGCCGGCGCGGGGCCCGGGGACCCGCCTGTCCCGCACCTGCGCCCATAGGGGCCCGGCAAGAGCGCTTTCACAAGGCCCGGGAGCCCGTTACCAAAACAAACAATGGTGTCTCCGCGGTCCCTCGGTGACGCAGATCCCGTGTCGCTCAGCCAGAGCCGTCCTGGACGGCGGCGTTCGACACAGCCACGAGCCTGTCGAGCGCGCTCTTGGCGTTGCCGTCCTCGATGGCCGCGGTGGCTATCTCCAAGCCGTCGGCAAGGTCGTCGGCGAGCCCAGCCACGATGAGGCCCGCCGCCGCGTTCAGGCAAACCAGGTCGTGCCTCGGACCGCGTTCACCGTCCAGCAGTCGCATCCCCAATTCCGCGTTGTGAGCGGCGCTCCCGCCGGTCAGATCGTCGAGCGTGGCACGTTTCAGCCCGAGTGAGGCCGGCTCGATCTCCAACCGGCGGCGGCGGCAAGTCCCGTCCGGTTCGCGCACGGACTCGATCAGGGTCGACGGCGCCGTGGTTGACAGCTCGTCGAGGCCATCGTGACCGAAGACCACCATCGCGTGCACGGAACCGAACCTCTCGAGCACGTCGAGCATCTTGTCGGCCATCGTGGGGTCGGAGACACCGACGAGCTGGCGTGTCGCCCCAGCGGGGTTTACGAGTGGGCCGACAAAATTGAAGGCCGTCGTGACGCCGAGCTCACGGCGAACCGGCGCGGCAAAACGCATAGTCGGATGAAAACGAGGCGCGAAACAAAAACCGATCCCGGCCTCTTCGACGCATCGCCGCACCCCGTCGGGGCCGAGGTCGATGACCACACCAAGGGCCTCGAGCACGTCGGCCGAGCCCGCCAGCGACGAGGCGGCCCGCCCGCCGTGCTTACAGACGACAGCACCTGCCCCGGCAACCACGAGAGCACTGAACGTGGAGACGTTGATCGTGCCGCTGCGGTCCCCTCCCGTGCCGCAGGTGTCCACAACCTCGACTCCGACCTCGAGCCTCTCGGCGTGAGACCGCAGTGCTCGCACGAGGCCGGTCATCTCCTCGACGGTCTCGCCTTTGATCCTCAGGCCGGCCACGAACGCGGCAATTTGGGCCGGGGTCGCGCCGCCCTCGAGCACGTCGTCGAGGGCGGCGGAAGCCTCCTCCGAGCTCAGGTCCTGACGGTCCAGGATCTTCCCGAGGATCGCCGGCCATCCGCCGAGGCTCGAAAGGGCGGCCGCTGTCACGCCTCGCTGCCACCCGTGGCCGCGGCCGACAGAGGTCGCGCGTCGAGTGCAGTGTCGACCGGGACGGTCAGCTCTCCGGGGAGGTTTAAGTCCACCGGGCGAGGCTACCCGGACGCTTTCGCCGCTCCGTCGTCGGAGCGAGCCGGCAGCCGGAGACCCTCAGGCGGACTTGCGGTGCTGACGGACGATCCGACGACGCTCACGCTCGGTGAGCCCACCCCACACGCCTTCACGTTCGCGTGCGGCGAGCGCATACTCGAGACACGCCTGGCGGACCGTGCACGACGCGCAGACCGCCTTTGCCTCTTCCGCGTCCTCATCCGACACAGGGTAGAAGATGTCTGGGTCAACCCCTCGGCATGCGGCTCGTTGGCGCCAACTGGCTTTCATCCAGGTTCACTTTCGTCGTCTGTCGCCCGTCGACGGCGACCTGCCGCGACGAGATCGAATTACTAAGGATCGGTCGGCGGCAGGAGCTCTTGTCGTGCGCCAGGGGGTCGGCCGGCCGAAATCTCGATTATGAATGATCGTAACGAAACTGTCAACAACTGCCATTCCACCCGGTTCACCCAACTGTGCCCGGTATGGCCTGCTAGTTGTTCTTCCAATCTTCGGCCGTCAAGGCCCCCGCCTTGACAGGCAAATGCCCTGCACGCGAAAAAAAATCTCGGCCGAGCGCGATCCGGGCCAGCTCTTGAACCGTGCCGGGCGTCGAACGCGGACGGGGCGAACGGCCGGGCTTTGGCGCGTAGTCGGATGTGGCAGGCTTGCAAGACGGTGCCTTGATGAAACGACCAGCGACCATGTTCGACCGCGATGTCGCTCTTTCCCAGCTGGCAGACGAGAGCTACGACGTCGTCGTCGTGGGAGGAGGCATCACCGGAGCCGGCGTCGCGCTGGACGCCGCCTCGAGGGGGCTGCGGACCGCGCTCGTGGAACGGGGCGACTTCGCGTCGGGCACGTCCTCCAAGTCCTCCAAGATGGTGCACGGCGGGTTGCGCTACCTCCAACAGCACGACTTCGGCCTCGTCCGCCAGAGCCTCACCGAACGTCGTCTCCTGCTCCAGAACGCGCCGCAACTCGTCGAACCCCTCACGCTTCTCGTCCCCCTTTTCGGCAAGGGAGGAGCAGTCGACCGGGCCACGGCACGTGGCTACTCGACCGCGCTGTGGATGTACGACCTCGCCGGCGGCTGGCGCATCGGCAAGCGCCACCATCGCACGACTGCTCAGGAACTCGCCTCCCACTTCCCCACGCTGCGCACTGACAACCTCGTCGCCGGATTCGTCTACTACGACGCCTGGGCCGACGACGCCCGATTGACTCTTGCCGTCTTGCGGACAGCCGTGCTCGAGCATCAGGCCGTCGCGGTGAACTACGCCCCCGTCGTCGGCCTCGTCCACGACGGGGCGTCCCGCGTGGCCGGTGTGAGGGTCGCGCCCATAGCCGATCCTCGTTCCGGCAGCTGGCTGACAGAATCTTCCGGAAAGAACGCTTCCGCCGAGCTCGAGATTCGGGCGAAAGTCGTCGTCAACGCGACGGGCGTGTGGGCCGACAGCCTGCACCGCTTGGACGACGCGGCCCGCCCGGCCTCGATTCGTCCCGCCAAGGGCATCCATCTCACTGTGGCCCGCAGCAAGCTGCCCTGTGACATCGCCACGGTGCTACCGGTGGTGGAGGACCATCGCGCGATCACCGTCATACCGTGGAACGAACACACCTACATCGGGACGACCGACACCGACTACAGCGGTCCGCTCGACGACCCCCGCGTCGAGCCGGACGACATCACCTACGTGCTCAACGCGGTGAACGCAGCCGTCTCGTCACCGATCGGGCCGGAGGACGTGACCGCGAGCTGGGCGGGGTTGCGTCCCCTGCTCTCCACGACAGGCTCTCACAGGCGTGCCGCAAGCGCGCGCACCGTCGACCTCTCCAGACGTCACAAGGTCGAGCGATCGGCGTCCGGTCTCATCACGATCACAGGCGGCAAGCTGACGACCTACCGCAAGATGGCGGTCGACACAGTCGACGCGGTCCAGCGCGAGCTCGGAACGACCGTCACGCCCTCGCGTACGAAGAACCTACGCCTCCGCGGCGCTGGGCCCCTCAACACCGCTCAGGTCCGCGAACTGGCAGATACGCTCGGTCTCGACGCGCAGGTGACCGACCAGCTTCGGCGTCGCTACGGAGGGGAGACCATGGCGGTGCTCGGCCTCGGCATCGACCGGCCGGAGCTTCGCGAGCGACTCGTCGGCGGCCTCGAGCACATCGAGGCCGAAGTCGTGTACGCGGCCCGTTTCGAGATGGCCACATGCGTCGACGACGTCCTGTCACGACGGACCCGTGCGCTGCTGCTCGATGCGCGATCCGCATCGGCCGCGGCGGCCCGGACCGCTGAACTGCTCGCAGCCGAGCTTGGCTGGAACGCTGTCCGGGTGCGCGAGGAGTGCGCGGCCTTCGAAGCCATCGGCCGGCACGACCTCGCCGCCGCCACGTCCCTTGCTGGCCGGGCCTCACCGACCTCGGAGACCTGAGCTCCAGTGAGCCACGACCGCAGGGCGATCCCGGCACCGATCGAGACAGGTGCCGAGGCGGGTGAACCTCCGGAGCGGCTCGGCGGTCACAGGGTCGAGCTCGAGGACGGCTTTCTCGAGCGGCTCTCCGGTGCGTGCGCCATCATCGACCTCTCTCCCGAGTCCCTCGCCCAGTCGGGCAGGGACTGGTGGCCCATCTCGCTCAGATGGGCGCTTTCCGGTGCCGTGCCGGCCCGACCCCGGGTCATAGCTCGGCCGGCCACGACCGCCGAAGTCGCCGCCGTGCTCCGGTGCTGCGACGAAGCCGGCATCCCTGTCACCCCCGCCGGGGGTCGAAGCGGGGTCTGCGGCGGCGCCGTCCCGATCTTCGGAGGTGTCAGCCTCGACTGCTGCGGCCTGCAGGGCATCAAGCAAGCGCACAGCGCGACCGCGCTCGTCGACGTCCGGGCGGGAACCTTCGGGGACGATCTCGAGCGGGAACTTCGCTCCGGGCACGCGATGACGCTCGGCCACTGGCCTCAGTCGGTCGCGCTCGCGACCATCGGCGGATCGATCGCGTGTCGCGGCGCCGGCCAGTACTCCACCCGCTACGGGAAGATCGAGGACATGGTCGCCGGTCTCGAAGTGGTTCTTGCCGACGGGACCGTCGTTCACACGGGCCAATTGGCCGGACGCGGGGCCGGGCCGCGCTCGGCCATGGGCCCTGACCTCACGAGCGTATTCGTGGGCAGCGAGGGCACGCTCGGCGTCATCACGGCTGCACGGCTCCGGGCGCACCCGGTCGCCCCCGAAGAACGACGCGCGGCGTGGGCGTTCCCAAGTTTCGTAGACGGCCTCGAGGCGTTACGGCGGACCCTCCGGCGCGGGGCGACCCCGGCGGTGCTGCGCCTTTATGACGTGACCGAGTCGAAGCGAAGCTTCGCAGGCCTGGACACCAACTTGCTCATCGCTCTCGACGAAGGCGACGGGCACATCGTCGACGGCGCTATGGCAGTGCTCGCCGAAGAGTGCGCGGGCGCCGAACCGCTAGACGTAGGCCTCGTCGAGCACTGGTTCGCGAACCGCAATGACGTGTCGATCCTCGAGCCGGTCATCCGGGCCGGGATCGTCGTCGACACGATCGAGATCGCTGCGCCCTGGGATGTGCTGCCAGCCATCTACGACGGCGCGGTGGCGGCGCTGCAGGAGATTCCCGGGACGGTCGCGGCCTCAGCCCACCAGTCGCACGCGTATCTAGACGGCGCCTGCCTCTACTTCACCTTCGCGGGCTGCGGGCCCGACCCGGCTGACGACGTCTGGGCGGAAGCCTTCTATCGGCGTTGCTGGCAGGCGGTCCTGGGCGCCACTTCGGTGAACGGTGGCTCGATCAGCCACCATCACGGTATCGGGCTCGTGCGCGGCGAATATCTTCCAGAGGCCCTCGGCGCCGGTTTCGAGGTCCTGAAGAAGCTGAAGGCGGCGCTCGATCCCCGGGGCATCTTGAACCCTGGGAAGCTCGCACTCCCCTCGCCTTTCGGCACCTCGCCGTGGCCGGCCGGCTGAGCCCCGGCGGCATTTCGGGCCAAGTTGAACGCGGGTGCCCAAAGTGGCTGTACGATCGCTCAGCGTGAGGAGTCTTCGTGACGACCGATGACCTTGTGAGGGAGGCCGCGGTGAATCCGTCGCTCGACGATGCCCTTGAGCTGGCGGCCGCGCTCCAGACGAATCTGAACGCCGTGGTTCTCGGGACCCCGGGCGCGGTCGTCGCAGCGACGACCGCGGTGCTCGCGGCGGGACACCTGCTCATCGAAGACGTTCCGGGCGTGGGCAAGACGATGCTCGCAAAGGCCGTCGCGGTCTCCATCGGCACTCGCCTCGCCCGGATCCAGGGCCACCCGGACCTGCTCCCGTCCGACATAACCGGTGTCTCGGTCTACTCGGCCTCGTCTGAGACCTGGGAGTTCCGGCCGGGACCTGTGTTCGCGCATGTGGTGCTCTTCGACGAGCTGAACCGGACCCCGCCAAGAAGCCAAGCAGCGCTGCTCGAAGCCATGGAGGAGCGACAAGTCACAGTCGACGGCGAGTCGTGGCCCCTGCCCGAGCCGCATCTCGTGCTGGCGACGCAGAACCCGATCGATCAGTCGGGCACCTTCCCGCTTGTCGAGAGCCAGATGGACCGATTCCTTCTCGCCACACGCCTCGGTTACCCGGACGAGAGCACCGAGACACGGCTCGCCCTCTCGCATGGGGCACAGCCTTCGCTCTCCACGCTCTCGCCGATTTGCACGCCAGCCGGCCTGGCTGCCGCCCAGGCGGCCGTGGCAGAAGTGCCCGTGGCGTCCGGGGTCGCGAGGTACGCCGTCGCCGTCGTGCGGGCGAGCCGCGCCGACCCCTTCGTCCGCCTGGGAGCAAGCCCGCGCGCCGCCATCGGCCTCGTCGCCGCTGCACGAGCGCACGCCGTGATCGCCGGCCGCGACTTCGTGCTCCCCGACGACGTGAAAGCGGTCGCCGTCAGCGTGCTCGCCCATCGCCTCGTCACCGATGCCGCTCCCGTCGGCGCCTTCGAAGCGGGGATCGCTGCAGTGGAGGCGATCCTCGAGCGAGTACCTTCGCCGAGGCCCTGATGAAGAGGCGCTCCCGCCGGCATGTTCCGGCGGTCGACCGAGCGCGCGCCCCGGCGGTCTCGAGACAGCGTGTCCGTCACTTGGCGTTGCCCGAACGCGCCTTGGTTCCGGTCGCCGGCTCGGTGCTCTTGTTGCTGGTCTGGGCCGGAGTGGCGCACGCGAGCGGTTCCGGCTGGGTGCAGACCGTGGGCGCGGCGGTTGCCGGCCTGCTCCTTCTCGGCCTCGTCGCCCCGGCGTTTGCCGCTCCGGGGCTCATCGTCGTATGTGAGAAGTCCCCCACTGACGCAGTCGCAGGCTCGGCGGTGGAGATCGATGTCGTGGGAAACCGGTCGATGCGCTGCACCCCGTGGTCGGTGGGAGGGATGCCCCTCTTGCTCACGGGAAGGATTCCCGCGCGCCTTGTCATCGTGCCTCCTCGCAGAGGCGTCATCTCGACTGTCACGGTCCGCGTCGCCACCGCCGCGCCCTTGGGCCTGCTTTGGTGGTCGCGCGATCAAGTCCTCGAGCTCGCCCGCCCGCTGTATGTCGCACCGCGACCTCGCGAGCGCGGTGCGGAGCTTCGCCAGATGTTCACGTCGGAGGAGGGCCAGGGCCAGCCGCGCCCGACGCTCACCGGGGACTTGCGGGGCATTCGCCCCTACCAGCACGGCGACGGGCGCCGTCGCGTGCACTGGCATGCGAGCGCCCACACCGGCGACCTCATGATCCGCGAGTCCGAGAGCCGCCAGGACGACCCGATCCGGATGGTCGTCGACCTACCCCGTGACCTCGACGCCGCCGACCGCATAGCGGAGGAGGCGATGGGAGAGGTCGTGGTGCAGCTGGCCGCCGGTCGCCGCATCGTGCTCGAGACCACCGAGGTCACCGGCAGGGTCGTCACGCCCGTGGCGGACCGCCTCTCGGCAGGGCGGCGCCTGGCGCGTTCAGTGGCCACTGCGGATGCGCGCTAGGCCGGTTGCCGTGACCGGGCGCTCGGACCCTCCGCGCCCGGCGGGGCACCGGGACGCGGCACCAGGTGCGCACGTCGGCTTTGTCGAGATGGTGCGGCGGGCGAATGCTCCCCTCCCTGCGGAACATTCGGTCACCTTTCGGATCGCGACCGCGGCCGCCGTCCTGACCGGCATCCTCGCCTGTGCCGCGGTCGGCGAAGTGTCTGTGTTGAGCGCCATCCTCGCCTCCGCAGGTTCGCTGGCCGGCATGGCGTTCTCGTATCGGACACGCACGAGTCCATGGCAGTGGGTGAAGGTGCTGCTGGCGATCGCGGTGCTCGCCATCTTCGCCTCCTTCGTCCTCCAGATGATCAGCGCGGCCCACGTCGGCCAGCTGACTTCGATCGAGGTCCCGCTCACCGGCCTGTTCGTCTGGGTGCAGCTCATTCACTCCTTCGACGTACCTGCAAGGCGAGACCTGCTCTTCTCGCTCGCAGCGGCCGGGGCGCTCCTCACTTTGGGAGCGGCGCAAGCTGTCTCGGTCGGTTTCCTGGCCTACGTCGTGGTCTGGCTCGGCTCCTGCCTCGTCGCGCTCGGGTGCTCGTGGCGTTCGATGACAGGGGGAGTCGGTCCCCTCGCGCTCGGTCCGCTGCTGGCAACGGGCCTCGTCATCGCGCTGGCCGGCGCAGGCTTCCTGGTCGTGCTGCCCGCACCCCGGGCTGCCCAGGCGATCACCCTGCCGTCCTCGCTCGTCTCGTTCCTTCCCCTTAGAGATCCGAATGCCGTCACCGGGACCGGAGCACAGTCGACCGAACCGGCCCAGGCGGGCCAGGCGAGCGGGAGGACCGGGGTCGGCGGTTACCTCGGCTTCGCGAGCGAGCTCGACATCGCCACGCGCGGCGCACTCGGGGACGAGGTCGTCATGCGAGTACGGGCTGACCGGCCCGGCTACTTCCTGGGCATGACCTACGACACCTGGGACGGCCAGAACTGGAAACGGTCACCGTCGACAGGCCGGATCCTCCAGCTCACGACCGGGTCACCCTTCGAGGTGGGCTCTGCCTGGAGCTCGTTCCCCCAGCTCGGCGCCGCAACGATCCCAAGCTTGTCCAACGGGGAGCTCGCGTCGGGGCCGGTCAACGTGCAGACGTTCTATGTGGCACAACCCATCGCGAACCTGTTGTTCGCGACCCCCGATCCGACCGAGGTCTACTTCCCCGAACACTCACTGATACTCGGTGCCGACGGCTCGATGCGGTCCACGATCGCGATGACCCCGGGCACCGTCTACACGGTCGTCTCGACCGACGAGGAGCTGGCGCCGGCCGTCCTCGCGAAGATCAGGACCCCCCAGTCGACGCGGATGCTCGCCGCCCTGGAACCAGACCTCGCGCTGCCGGCGGGACGCTACGCGCGCGTCGCAGCCCTCGCCCGCCAGATCGTGAGCGCCGCTCGGGCGACGACGACATACGCCAAGGTGACCGCCCTCGAGGCCTGGATGGGCGACCATCTGCGGTACTCGACAGACATCCCGCCCCTGCTCCCCGGCCAGGATGCCGTCAACCAGTTCCTCTTCGGCTCGCGGGTGGGCTACTGCGAGCAGATCTCGACAGCGCTCGCGGTCATGCTGCGCACGCTTGGTGTGCCGACGCGCGAGGCGATCGGGTACGTGCCGGGGCCGTTCGACCCTCTGAGCGACCTCTACGAGATCCAGGCCAAGGACGCGCACGCCTGGGTGCAGGTGTGGTTCCCGGGAGTCGGCTGGCAGAGCTTCGACCCGACCGCACAAGTGTCCCTGGAACCGCCCGACCCCGGTGCCGTGCTGCTCTCGGACCTCGGCCACGTCATCGGCGGGCTCCCATGGGCGCCCATCGGTGGCGGCCTGTGCGTGATCGCGAGCGGCTGGCTCGTCGCCGGCGGAGTGCGCCGTCGCCGCCGGCGACCGACAGGCTGGGTGGGAAGGGTCACCGCTGAGCTGGAACGCCGCGGTGCGACAGCCGGGCTCAAGAGGTGGCCGACCGAGACGCTCGCCGAGTACGCCTCCCGGCTGGGCAAGTCCGGCCGGTGGCGTGCGGGCCCAACCGCGACGGCGTCGCTCCCGGCCGCGATCGCAGTCGTCGAGCGCGCCGCGTACGGGTTCCACGAGCCCGACCCGGCAACCCGGGCCTTCGTCGAGGAAGTTGTGAGGGGCTTGCACCCCGCCCGCGGTTCCCGGGCAGGTTCCGCCCGCCGGCTCACGACGGCGTGAGCGCCAAGGCCTCAACGAAGCTCGCTCCCCGCTCGAGGAGGGGCCGATATGCCATGAGCGCCCTCGACCGGTTGAACCCGAGCGCGCCGGTCAGTCGCCCGCTTCGTCCGAACACGACCAGGAAACTGAGCTCCTCCAACGACCCGTCCACGACCACGGCCTCGTCCGTCGGCTCGGGGATGCCGACGAGTTGGATCTTGCAGTCGTACTGGTCGGACCACACGTAGGCGACGGGGGCAAAGCCGGGACGGGGCCCGTCTCCGGCAAGAAGGCTCCGCGCGGCGTGCTCGCCCTGCTCGGCCGCGTTGGTGCGGTGCTCGACGCGCTTCCACTCGCCTGTGAGCGGATTAGGCCACCTGACCAGATCGCCGGCCGCCACCACGCGAACGGCGGCCGTGAGGGACGCGTCGCACAGGAGCCCCTCCGGACCGAAGTCGAGCCCGGAGCCCTCGAGCCAGGAAGTCGCCGGGAGCGCCCCGACGGCGACGAGCAGCGCGTCCGCCTCGATGCTCGTGCCGTCACTGAGCCGGCACGTCACGCCTGAGTCGTGCCGGACGCCGGTTTCGACGCTGTCGAGCCGGGTGGCGAGCCGGAGGTCGACGCCGTGGTCACGGTGCACAAGCTCGCAGACGCTTCCGACCAGTGGCCCCACGGCCCGTTCGAGCGGGACTGCAAGAGGCTCGACCACGGTCACCTCCGTACCGAGGCCGCGGGCCGTCGCAGCGACCTCGAGGCCTATGAAGCCGGCGCCCGCGATCACCAGGCGGGCTCCGGCACCGGTGATCACCTCACGCAACGCGGTCGAGTCGTCCAGGTCTCGCAGCGTCAGGACACCGGGCCGCCCCGTGACGCCGGGGAGCGGGCGCGGGCCGGCTCCGGTCGCTATGACGAGACCGTCGAAGCCGATGCGGCGGCCGTCACTGAGCGTCACGGCGTACTCCGTCAGGTCGAGGCGCTCCGCCCTGGACCCGAGATCGAGCTCGATCCCGAGCGCCTCGAGGTCGCTCGACGTGCGCAGGGTGCACCGGCCGATGTCCCAGGAGCCCGCGAGCAGCTGCTTGGACAAAGGCGGGCGGTCATAAGGCAAGCGGTCCTCGGCGCCGACCAGCCTTATGCGCCCTTCGAAGCCCTGTTCCCGTAGCGCCTCGCAGGCGCGAAGCCCCGCCACGCCTCCGCCCACTGTCACGACGGACCTGAGGGAAGTCGGTACTGCTACCCGCCCTCGTCCTCGTGGGCCGAGTCCTGGCCCACTGCCTCGAGCCGTGGTAGGAGGGAGCCGACCCTCTCCCGGGCTCCTCGGATCCGGCGGTCAAGCTCCTCGACGATCTCGACCGCGCGTCTCAGCCGGACCTCGAGCAGGTCGACGTCAATGACGCCGCCCTCGAGCTCAGCGATGATCGCGTCGAGCTCGTCGGACGCCTCGGCGTAGCCGAGATCGCCGACCGGCACGGAGCTCGTGACGGGATCGGGTGCGCTCATGGGACTCCTCCGTCGTTCACTTCATCGGCATTGACCGTCGCCGACCGGTCCGGCGGCCGGATCTCGTCGACGACCGAACTGGCGCTGCCGTCCGCGAAGGTCGTGATCAGCCTTTCGCCGACCCGCAAGGAATACAGCGACCGCACGACCCTCCCGCTCTCGTCTCGCGTGAGCGACCAACCACGTTCCAGCTGGTGCCGGGGGTCGAGGAGCTGCAGCAGCTCGCGGCGGTGGGCGATCTTCTGGGCCTGCACGGCGAGGTGTTGCGACGACGGGCCGGCCAACCTCTGGGCGCGGTTGACCAGGCGTCCCTGGCTCCGCTCGATCGCCACCAGCGCGGCGTTGCCGATGCGCGTCTCGGCCGTGCGCAGCTCGAGCGACGAGCGCTCGAGGCCGTGACGAGCCGCCCGGCGCGTCGAGGCGCAGGAGGCGACGAGCTCCCGCCCTGCTTCGTCGAGGCGAGCCTCGATGCGCTGCGCCAGGCGCCTGGCGCGCCGGTCCACGCCTTCGAGGTAAGCGGCGACAACTGCCACGACCGCCTCGCCGCATTGCGTGGGAGTCACGAGCGCCCGGTGCGCGACCTCGTCGGCGACCGAGCGGTCACCGGTGTGCCCGATGCCGGTCCACACCGGGAATCGAGCCCCGGCGATCGCCCGGGCGACCTCCTCGGAGTCGAACGCCGCGAGATCGCCCCGCGCCCCGCCCCCGCGCACCACGACCACGAGCTGAGGCGCGAAGGTGCCGAGCCTCGCCAGGGCGCCGGCGATCTGCGCAGGCGCCTCGGGCCCTTGAACGGTCGACGGCTCGAAACGGACGTCGAACAGGTACCCGGATCGTTCCAGCTGGCCCGTGAAATCCCGGTAGGCCTCCGAGCCCGGACTCGTGACGAGCCCGATACGCAATGGGACCAGAGGCAAGGGCAGGCGCCTGTTCGCCTCGAGGAGGTCCTCCACGGCGAGCGTGCCGAGCAATCGCCTCCGGGCCGCCGTTATCCCGCCGATCAAGGCCTCCACATCGAGGGCGGTCATGGAGAAACGCAGCTTGCTCCCGCCTTCCCAGACCGAGGCGGTGCCTCGCACCCGCACCACGAGCCCGGGTGTGAGCTCGACTCCGACAGCCTCCAGCTCGTACTGGACGACGGGCCAGTCCCGAGCCCAGCAGGCGACCTCGAGCGTGGCCATCGGGTTGCGGGCCAGGACGGCGCCTCGCGGCGAAGCCGCCTCGGCGGCCGTCCGGTCTGGTCCGTCGAGACGGTCCGCGAGTTCCAGATAGTGATGACCCCGCGACACTGTCACCTTGCGGATCTCGCCCGTCAACCAGATCTCGCCGGGGAACCTCTCCCGGAGTGCACCTTTCACACGGCTGTAGAACTCGCCTATCGAGAGCGCCGCGTCGGAGGCGGACCCGGGTTCGACGCTCGGCTCAGAAGCGACGACGGAGAGTACCGGCGGCCGTCCCGAGCCGGCGAGCGGCTCCTCGCTCGGCTCCGTCGCCGGCAACGCGAGACCAGGTGCGAGGTCCGGCGGATCTGGGACTCGGACTTCATCCCCGGTGAAGTCGAAGCGGAGCTCCTCGACCTCGGGCGTGCTCACGTCCCGCCCCCGCCTGGCTCGGGTGCCGGTCATTGCCTCAGGCTACTGCCGGGGCACGGCAACGCTTCGGGACCCTCGCCGTGTCAGCTCGATGACCCGAACTGGATCGCCACGTACAGCCCCTGGACCTTGCGCCAGGTGGCACCGCCTACGAGCCGCCAGTCCGTGAACGAGGTGTCAGCGACCGAGAGGGCGTCCACTCTCCCTGCCGGGTCGAACACGACCGTGGCCGTTCCGGTGGGCGGCCGTGGCAGGGCGCGCCAAGTCATGTCCGACTCACCGAGTACCGCTAGCGTGTCACGGCGAGCCGAGCCCGAGACCAACGCATAAAGCCCGAGGCCGCCCGCAGGACCGAATGAGATCGCGCCCTCCCGCCGGGCCAGCGGCAACGGGGGTGAGACCCGCCAGTTCAATGCCTTGGTGCCCGTGCACGCCGCAACGACGTCGCCGCTGAGCCTGCCGACGGATGCGATGAGCGCGCACAGGCCACGGCTCGTGGTCTCAAGGCCTAGCAACTCGGTGCCAGAGGTGCCCACCGAACGCGGGAGGCTGGGCCCGGCGAGACGCCAGGTGCCAGCGTGAGCAGCGAAGACGCCCACCACGCCGCTGCGGCGACAGCTCGCCCCGAGCAGCCCTTGCCCGCCCACATATCCGACCGCCGTGAGCGAGACGATGCCACAGGCGCGTCCGGCATCAGAGGTCGCAAGCTCGTGTTCGCTGGCAACCTGACGCCAGCCGGCCAGTCCTCCCGGGCTCGCGAGAACGCGGGTGGCCCTGCTGTCACCGACGAGGGCCAACGCCTCGCCACCGCTGGCGAGCGCCAGGGCGTCGGGCTCGTCGGCGAGCGCGTCGAGGGGGCCCGAGGACGTCCACGAGCGCGCGTCGGAGGTGACGATGAGCGGCGAGTACTCCAGGTCGACGCTGGGTCGTATGCCGACGACGAGAAACCTGCCGCCCGGTGAGGCGACCACGAGTCCGCCGTTGGTCGCGACAGCAAGCGCTGCCGCCCGGTCGGACCACAAGGCGCCACCCGTCGGCCTGAAGAACAGCTGCCAGAACGTGTTCAGCGGCTGGTCGAGGTGCCCCATGGCCACGATCGCCCACGAGCCCGCAGAAGTCTCGATCGAGGTCGCCAACAACGCACGGATCGCCGGAGAGCTGATCTTCGCGGCCGGTCCGGCGGCATGCGTTGCCCCGCAACCCGATACGACCGACGCACTGATCACCGCGAGGCCGAGAACCTCGTTGCGAAAGCGCCGCGAGCGGCGAGGCCGCGCCCTGCGGGAACGAAGCCCGGTGCTCATCAAGATCCGAGCACAGTTCGTAGCTCGCCGGCGAGCAGGGCTGCAAAAGAAGACTTCGAGGCCTCGGTGCCGGGACCCGGGTCACTGTTGAGGATGTAGCGCATGTGTCCCGCCGGGTCGATCACAAAGGAGAGGTCGCTGTGGGCGATCATCGCGCCGCCGGGGGCGAAGGCAACCTGGACTCCGAACGAGCTCCAGACCCGGCTGAGCTCGAGGCGCGAGCCGGTCAGGTAGTGCCAGTTCGAGAGCTCCTGCATGCCTTCCTGGCGATCGAACGCGACCAGATACGGGCGCGCACGGTAGACCGGGTTCGCCACGACGGCCACAAGCGCGACCCGTCGCGCGGCTGCGCCGAGCAGGCCGTCAGCCTGGCGGAACTCCTGGGCGATGAGCGGGCAGTCGGAAATGCACACGGGATCGAGGAACGTCAGGGCGACCGCCTTGCCGCGCAGGCCGCGCAGCGACACCGTCGCCCCTTTTTGATCGACGAGCCGGAACGGCGGCGCAGGAGTGTCGACGACACCGGGCGGGCCGCCGAAGGCCTCGGCGATGATCGGGTCCGCGTTCGGGTTCACTGAGGCTGCCGCCATCGGGACGACCCCGATGAGCGTGATCCCGATCGCTGCCAGGGCCGCGATCGAGCGGAAGAGGTAGGCCGGCCGGCTGGCGAGCCGTGCCCAGATCGACGAGGCGCCGGCGGCGACTGTCGTGGCCGGAGCCGGCACGTCGGCCACGACCGGGAGGCGTGTCGTCGCCAGGTACCCGGCGACGAAGACAAGAGCCATCGGGATCATGCTGTTCGGGTCGGTCCCGAGCCCACCGAAGAAGCCGAGATCCTCCACGAGCACCCAGTCTGCGATGCACAGGACGACCCCCGCACAGACAGCACCGCGCAGCAAGTTGGCCCGCCCGGCCAGCAAGCCGGTCCCGATGGCCGCAAGGCAGACCACGAGGAACAGGTTCACGGCCCAACCGTGCGCGGCGTCGAAGGCTGCGAAGCTGGCGAGCCACGAGGAGATGAACGCGGGTTGCGGCGTCGCCGCCATCTGCAGCACCATCCCGGCGAGCGTTCCCGGCACGGCGCTGTGGCCCAGCCGTCCCTGCCAGAAACCCCGGCCGGGCCAGGCCTGGACAACCGCCATGGCGACGAAGAAGCCACCCATCACCGAGAGGATCACCCGGCCGAGCCGTGGCCTCGACCACATCTTCTCAGGCAGGGCGACGAGCAGCCCGGCAAGGCTGTAGAACACGACTGCGCCGGGTGCCCCGAAGGCCCACGTGAGGGCCGGGGCGAAGATCCCACCGAAGCTCTCGCCGAAGATCCAGACGATGATTCCCCACAACAAGGCCGCAAGGCCAGCGAGCCGTGACCAGTATCCCCGGGGGGCGACGATCAACAAGATGCCGATGCCGACCTGGATCCACACCGCCGAGGCCGGCGCCGTCACCGGGTGGTTGCTCCAGATTGTCGCCCCGGCGTTGACCAGGTGCTGCACCCACGCCGGTGACGCCGCCGCGGTCGGCTCGATCACCTGGCTCGCCATGCCGAGCGGCATCGAGGGCTGAGCCTGGAGCAGGCCGTCGAAGATCCAGATGAGGCCGAAGGCGATCCGGAGCAGCCGGCGGCCGGGGGCCTCTGGGCAGGGCCACGCTCCGGCGGGCAGCTCACCGGCTCTGGCCCGCCGCAGTTGCGCGGCTCGCAACAGATTCCACGCCAACGCCAAAAGGGCAAGGATGACAAGGGCGATCAGCGCCTGGTGCACGAGCAGGGAGCGGAAGGCAGAGACGATCGTGGGGTTGTTCGTCGAAAGCCCGGAGCTCATGCCTGGCATCGCAGTTGACACACTCCTGTCCTTGGCGGGCCGCCCAGAACCCCAGGGCCCGTTGCCGACGGCCCTGCATTGTATGTACGCGGTGCCCCTCGGCCGGCTCAGGCGCCACTCGACCCGAGCGATTGTCATCTCTGACAGCGGTTCGCCGCCACTCACGCCACCGCGACGAGAACGCCATCCCCGAGGATCGAGGGCAACCCCGGGACTCAGCCCGCTCGGCCAGGACGCGCCTTGCGCTCTTCAGGCGCCGTCTGCGAGGAGCCGCTTCAGTTCCTCCCCGTAGCGGGCGTAGCGACGGGCGATCACGACGGCCCACCCAAGCAGGCCATTCGCATGCCGTCACCGAGCGATCCACTACGAGCTCGACTGGGATGTCCCGGGCGCCGATTCCCCCGGCTCGTCGTGTGATGGCACTTGACCAGGGGTAATGCGATCGTGGCGACTTGGCCTACCTGATCACCGCAGCAGCCCGAACGCACCGGAGATGACGTCGAGGGCCTGGATCTCGACGGCCACGGACTCCTGGACGGGCTTGGACGTGTCCTCGGTGAGCACGACCACAACGAAGGTCTGACCGCGACTGTCGCGAGCGAGATAGCCGAGCGTCAGCACCCCCGGCTCTGAGCCCCCCTTGAACCACACTCTCGGCCATGTGCCTGAGTTGAGGTTGATCCCTCCGTTGTTGGTCGAAAGCACTGCGCTTATCGGGCCCAGTCCGGGCTCGGCTTGGAACCTTGCAAGTCCGGCCAAGACCCGGCAGATGTCATCCGCCGAAGCGAACCACTCGATCGAGTTGATGTCCCGCGGCATGCCCACCGACTGTTCTTCGCCGGCTGTGACCTTGTCGACCGCAGTGGCGAGGTAGGCGGCCCTCTGCGGCGGACTCAAGGACAGGTAGTGGTCCGCCATAGCAGGAAAATCGTGGTACTTGAGGGCGAACATCTCGCTGACCGTGAGGAACGGGACGTCGAGCGAGGCGTGGGAGGACCAAGCTCGCACCTGGTCCTCGACCGCTGCTCGCCCGACGAGCTTCAACAACAGGTCGGCCGCGGTGTTGTCGCTCACCGAGATCATCTTGACTGCGGCCTGCTCCACGGTGAGCTTGGTCCCGTCGGGCACGCTCTGGAGGGTTCCGCTCCCACCGACCTTGATGGCGGCGGTGACGGTGACCTTCTGGCTCCAGCTGATCACGTGGTCGTGCACCGCGTTGGCGAGGGCTCCCAGGACGAACAGTTTGAACATCGACCCGAGGGGCCTCGGGGTCCCGGCCAGCAGGGAGTGGACGGGGCTGCAAGATCCGTCGGAGCCCACCTTGGCGGCGAGCAGACTGACCTCAGGAGCGATCGTGGCCAGCTTCTCGTCGACCTGCGACCACGACTTGGGCGCCACATTGGCGGCAGCAGGCTTGAACAGCAGGCCGGCGATGAGCCCGGCGCTGTCGACAGCGAGCTCGGTGGAGTAGTCGGCGGGCCCTATCCGCACCAGTGCCACGAGCGAGGTCGCCTCGACTTTCGACAACTGGAGCAAGGTGATCGCCGACCCGGGGGGACCCAGCGACTCCAGAGCCTGATTCAGCTCCGACGGGCTCACCGCGGCGAGGAACGTGGCGTCGAAGTGGGCCGAGATCTCCTTGTCGCTGAGGGGGAGCTGAGACGCGATGCCGAGGAGCCAGTCCAGTTGTTTGCCGACCGGGCTGCTCGGCACCTTGACCGGGATGCTGCCGGCGATGCGCGCGCCCCGCGAGCTCACCAGTGCGGCGGCACCTACGGGAGCCGGGGTCAGGCTGAGCGCGCTGACCGCGACGGCGGTGACGACAAGTGAGACCGCCATCGCCCCAACTCCTCGAACCGCTCTCGCCCGACGCGTCGCCTTCACGCCCGGCCCGCCGTTGTCGCTCCTGTGGACCTCAATCGGGGTCTTGGGTGTCATATCAGCTCCTTTGGGCGGTTGTCCGGCTGGGGTACTGCATTCGTCGCGCACCGGATGAGGTCAAGGCACGCCCTCCACGAGCACGAACAAGCCGGCGATCCGGGCGTCGGGGCCGATGGCGACCCGGCCCTTGCGCTTGCCTTTCTCATAAGCGATCGGGATGTCGACGACGGTGTAGACGGACATGGAGCTGGTCGAGGGATCCCCCAGGCCCAGCACCTTGCCCAGCTCGCCGTTGAGCTTCGAGCGCACCGAGTCGAGCAACTCGACGGAACATGCGTCCCTCATGCGCTCGTCGAAGTCCGCCTGCAGAGCCTCGAACTCGCCAGCGAGGAACTGGCGCAGTGCTTTCGTGGCGCGCTCCGGCGCATCGGCGAGCATTTCGGCGCCGATCTCCGCCACCTCCCCGATGCGAGGACCGAAGCGCTGGAAGGCCGCTTGTCGGCTGACCTGCAAGGCGTAACCGATGGCAGCCCACGAGCTGCCTTCCGAGCGGGCCTGGCGTACCAGGGCGAGAACGATGTCGTCCAGCACCGACCCGAGACTGGTCGCCGCGGCGAGGGTCGCGATCGAGGAACCTCGTTCTGCGACAGGCCCTTGCTCCAGGCGATCGACGAGCAGCTCGGCGTTGCTCCGGAGCATCAGGCGGAGGACGTCCCGCTCGACGTCACCGCCCGAGGGGTCAAGCGGCTCAGCCACGCTGTCAAGATACCTTTACATGGTGCCTGATGTCAAGAGATCTTTACGCTCTGGACCTGAACGTAGGGTGACACGCGGTGACGGCGGACCGGACGCCCTTGCGATGCCGACAGGAGCCGAGCGCAGGAACAGGACATGTTCTAACTTGGCCCCGGTGGCAGATCACTCGGAGCCGTCCAGCCTGGTCACGGCGCGTCGCCCCGTGAGGTGGCCGAGGTTGGGCGTCACGCTGCTGGTCGCCGTGGTGATGGGCGTGACCTGGCTCAGTGCTCAGGCGGACGGCGCGGCCGCCGGCCCGCTCCGAGCTCGGCACGGGGCTGTCGGCAATGCTGCGGTGCCCCGAGGCTGGTTGCCGTTTTCTTTCGGCTACATCCAGATGGCGGTCCGTCCCAACTGGGACGTCTGGTACACCCAATCGGCGCCCCTTCAATGCCCCACCGACTTCGCGGGTCCGGTCACGCTGATCTACACCAGCCCCAGCCCCAACAACGCGCCCAGGCCAGATTGCGCGGGTGAGCGATCCGACACGACGGTCCTCGTCTGGTACCCCGCCTCCCTCCTAGAAGCCAAGGCTCTGAGGCATCAACGGATCAACGGCATCGAGGTCGACGGGCCCAGGGTTGTGGGCAAATGGCAGGAGCTGTCGCTCCCTACGCTCCGCTTTGTCATCTACACCAAGGGTCCGGAGGCCCCGGCTGTGCTGCACACCCTCACCTACTCGGCCCGGGCGGCCCTCGCCAAGCTCAGTCCCGCGCCGGCGGTCCCGGCAGATTGGGGGTGGCTGGCCGCTGACGGTCTGCTGTTCGCGGCGCCGTCAAACTGGCCCGTCGATCACCTGGCGACCAAGTCTGCAGGCTCTGGCACCGACGGCCCTCTGTGGGTACAACCCAGAACGGTCGTGCTGTACTCCGGGGGCGAACCAGCCGACGACGATGTCTTCGTATCCATGGGTGGCACGGCCCTCGGTCTCGGCTACGACTCGTTCGACGAACAAGGCGCTGTCGTCTCCTCGCCTCCGCTTGCACCCATCGGTACGGAGTACATCACCGGGCCCACTCCTGCACCGTGTGCCCGGATCCACACCTTGAAGATCTGTCTCTCCCCAGGTGACAACACCCTCTACGGGCCAGCCCTCTACACCATCAGGCGCCCGGGTGCCCGCAGGCTCGTCACGCTCACCGTCGGCCTCTCCGGGGACGGCCTGGTCGCCCGAACCATCATCGGCTCGTTCCGCCCCTCCTGAACGGGACGCGGCTCGAGTGGCCGGACAAGGCCACTTTTGAGTCAGCGACGCGCGATCTGCTCGCGCACGAACGGCGCGGCCGTTGAGCCCTCGCCGACGGCGGCCGCGACGCGTTTCACCGAGCCATGCCGGATGTCACCGGCCGCGAACACGTTCGCCATGCTGGTCTCGAGCCAGTACGGCGCGCGCTCGAGGGGCCAGCGCCCGGGTTCCGCTTCGATGAGGTCGCGGCCGGCAAGGATGGGTGCACGAACAGGTCGCGCTCGCTCGGATCGCGCAAGAGGGTGCCGGCGAGGTTGGCGCTTCCGATCCGCGAGTGAACAATCATCTTCGCCTCCCTGGACGCCTCGCTCCTCTGGGCGTCCGGCATGGTCGGTGGCTTACTTCCTTGCTCCGCCAGGACGGGCCTCGGGCCGCGTGGAACGCTAACCGGAACACCCAACGCCGGCGCGGTGCGATCCGGCTGGGATCGGAGGACCTACCTGCAGCCACCGAGACCCTATCGTCCGGGGAATGGAACCAGCCCCAGAGCTCGTCTCATTGATGGAGCGGATGTTCAAGAACTTCGATACGCACAACCGTGATGCCGTGGTCGACGCCTTCTCTCGAGAGCCGGCTCTGTAGCGATCGGCACCGATCCCGACGAGTGGTGGGAGGGCTATGAGGCCATGTCGGCAGTGTGGCGAGTGCAACTCCAAGAGCTAGAGGCGACAGGGATCAAGCCCCAGATCGAGGTCGAGAGACTCGTCGCCTGGAAGGAGGGCACGGTGGGATGGATCGCCTGCCGAGTGCGCTCCGCGATCGAAGGAAGGACTCCCTTCCTGTCGAGAGCGACCGCGGTCTTGCACGAGGAAGGGGCATATTGGCGCGTCGTCCAGTGGCATTCCTCGTTGGGGGTGTCGAACGAGGAAACCCTGGGAGTCGAGATGTCGACGGACGTCGACGAGATCCTGCACATGGTCCAAGGCGCGCCAGCGCCGGTCGGGGCTTTGGCAGGTGACGGCTCGGTCACGATCATGTTCACCGACATCGAGGGCTCTACCGCCCTCATGGAGTCCCTCGGCGAGCAGGCCTGGATGGAACTGCTCGAGTGGCACGACAACATAGTCAGACAACAGACGACCGTCTTCGGCGGCAGTGTCGTCAAGGGCCAAGGTGATGGTTTCATGTTGGCCTTCCCGGCCACCGGCGCGGCGGCAGCCTGCGCCACCGCGACCCAGCGTGCCCTGAGCGCCGCCTGGCGCGGCGTCCATGTTCCCGTGCGGATAGGAATGCACTGCGGCAACGCCAAGGCAGAAGGTGGGGACTTCTTCGGCCGCACGGTCGTCGTCGCGGCCAGGTTGGCGAGCGCGGCCGCCGGTGGCGAGATCCTCGTGTCGCAGGCAGTCCAGGAAAGCCTCGGCGGCGCTTTCTCCTTCGACGGGCCGCGATCGCTCAGATTGAAGGGACTAGCCGGTCGTCACTCCGCGTTCCCCATGGCTTGGCGATAGGAGTCCCTCATTGGTCGTCGGGCCATTACTAGTGCCAGTCCGCACAAGGCGATCAAGGTGAAGGTCGGCACCGCGAACGGGGCGAGCCCCGGTCCGAACCAGAGCTCGAACATGGGGACATCGTCTCCGACTCGACGTTGAAAGATCCCTAACGGGCATCCCCTGCCGAGGAGCAACGCGACTCCCTCTCCGACGAGAACGACAACGGCGAGCCTCAACTTGCGGTCGCGACGCCTCGTGATCGCACAAAACCACAGGTGGCCCAGGCAAGCCAGCTCGCACACGCCGATCGCATTGTGCGTCACCCGGAGCACCCGGGCTCCACGGCTCAGCGTCACGCCGCGCCCTCGTCCCATGAGTCGAGATCGTCACACAGGACCCGAGGTGCTGCAATGACGGCGTCCGGGCGAGCTCTGCGAGCAACGTCAACGCGTAAGAGCCTCACGCGCTTCCCTGGCACCGTAATAGACGAGGACATAGCCGGCAGCGGGGTCGGCCCACCATAAGCCGAACGCGGCGTTGAGGACGAGACCGAGTGTCACCACGCTCGCCAGAATGCCGTCGACGAGCGTGACTCGGCCCTCGGTGCGCAGCACTGGATTGTCGAGTGCCGCGCCGGTCTTCGCCTTCCCGGCGGCGAGCAGGAACATCGCCACCGCGGTGACAGCGGTCCAGGCGATGCCGAGCGCGCTGTGGTGAGGGTGGAACCCGGCGGCGAGCACCACGGTGCTCTGCACGGCGAGGTACGCGGCGAGCGCGGCGAAAGCTCCACCGACAAGGCGCAAGGCCCTGTGCTGTCTCGTCTGTGAGAAGTCAGCCAGCTCCCAGAGCACGACGGTCGAGGCACCGATCTCGATCAGGCTGTCGAGACCGAAACCTGCCAGGGCCACCGACCGCGCCGACACAGCGGCGAAGGCAAGGACGACGATGCCGACGACATTCCATCCCAGCGTGACTATTTCCAGGAGCCGACCCCGGGCCAGCAAGACCCTGCGGTCGTCGACGCCCACGGTGTTCATCCTGCCAGGCGCTGACAGCTCGAAGGGGCTGGGCGCGTCGGCGTTCACAATCCTCGGCCACGGGTCGCGGCCAATCGACGGTCTTGAGGTTGCCCGGCCTGCGAGAAGGGATGCCTACTTGCTGAACTCGAATCGGTGTCCGCGGATGAGCGAGACAGCAGTCGCACTGACCTCCGCGTCGTAGCGTGTACCGGCTCCGCCCTCGATCTCACGCAAGGCAACCTCGATGGGCACACCCGGTCTGTAGGGCCGATGGCTGACCATCGCCTCGATCACGTCGGCGACGGCGAGGATCCGTGCCTCGGGGAGGATGCTCCTGTCACGCAGGCCCTTCGGGTAACCGGAGCCGTCGAGGCGTTCGTGGTGCTGGCGGATGATCTCGGCCACGTCACCCTCGAAGCCGATGAGGGAGGCCGTGTTGGCGCCGGCGTCCGCGTGCTGGCGGATGATCTGCATCTCAGGCCCGGTGAGGCGCCCGGGCTTGGAGAGGATCTCGGCCGGAACGACGATCTTTCCGATGTCGTGCAGAAGGGCGGCGATCCTAAGAGACTCGAGACATGCCTCTTCCAGGTCGCGTTCGCGGGCTATCGCGCAGGCGAGCTCGGCCACGCGCCGCTGGTGGCCTGCGGTGTACGGGTCGCGCAGCTCGGCTGTGGCACCTAGGGCGGCAACCGCTCCCTCGAGGGTCAGCCTGAGCTTGACCGCGCTTTCGGCGAGCTCCCGCTGGGTCTGGCGGATCTCGGTCACGTCGAAGCTGACGCCCACGATGCCGGCCGGTTTGCCTGTGACGTCTGAGTAGACAGCCTTGTGGGTCATCAAATATCGAGGGTGTCCGTCCGGATGGCTCGTCTCGAACAGGATCTCAACGGGTTGTTCGGGATGAGCCAGCAGCTCTTTGTCGGAGGCGTCGTAGAGCCGTGCCGCCTCGGGTGGGTGAATGTCGTAGACGGTCTTGCCGATCACCTCTTGCTTGGAGAGGCCGAGGGTCTGCGCGTAGGCCTCGTTGCAGGCCACGTAGTGCCACGTGAGATCCGTGTTGTGAACAGGCGCCGGGATCGCCTCTAGGAGCTCCTCGAGGAAGTGGGACCGCTCGCTGGCGGCCTGCTCGGCCTGTCGCAGCTGCGTGATGTCCGTCACGACGTGAACGCCGCCCACAACCTGGCCGGCAGCGTCCTTCTCCGGTGTGAACGTGGCCCGTAGCCAGGAGCCGTCGCGCTCGATGATTTCCGTCTCGGCCTGTCCCGTCGCGAACGCACGCCTTCGCGGACAATGGACGTAGTCGGGGCTGTGAAAGACCTCGTGGCAGTAGTGTCCGACGACGTCGCGGAAATCGCGACCTGTAAGTGCCACCGTGGCAGCGTTGCAGCGCACTATCCGGCCATCACGATCGAACAGGGAAACCGAGTCGCCCATGGCATCGAAGGTCGCGCGCCACTCGAAGGCGGCGGCCTCGAGTCGCGCCGCGGACTCGTGGCGGTCGGTGACGTCCTGGAAGTAGCCGACGATGGCCGCGGCTCTGCCCGTCTCGTCACGTTCGGCCGTGCTCTCGCCGTGGATGAAGTGCACGCTCCCGTCTCTGTGGACGACGCGGAACTCGATCGGTGGCGCGTTGCCGGTTGCCAGAGCTGCAGCACGAGCGCGCCAGAAGGTGCCCACGTCATCGGCATGGATGCGCGATTCGAGTGCCGCCAGGACGTCGCCGTCGAAGGTGTCCGGGTCGACGTCGAACAGCTCGAACAGTTCCTCCGACCAGAAGAAGGCGGTTGGATCGAAGTCCCATCGCCAGCTGCCGACCCGCGCCACGCGCTCGGCGACGTCGCGCATCGCCTCGCTCTGTGACAGCGCCTGTTCTGCCCGTCGGCGTTCTGTGATGTCGGTTATGAAGGCGATATTTGCGCTCCCGTCCTGAAGCTGGATGGCCCCGATGGCCGCGTGGACAGGGAACTGTGAACCGTCACTGCGCTGAAGGACCGACTCGAACTCGGGGGGTGCTTCAAGTCCGAGGGATCGGCGTCGGCTGCGTTCCTTGCTCTCTTCCTGCAAGTGAGGGGCGAATCCCTGATAGATAGGTCCTCCGACGAGTGTCCCGGCGCTTTCGACGCCAAGAATGTCCGCGAGGGCTTGATTCGCGTACAGGCACACTCCGTCGCGGGTGACGATTATCGCGACCGGCGCGTCCTCCACGTAGTTGCGGAACTGTGAGTCCTTTTCCCGCAAGACCTCTTGAGCCCGCTTGCGTTCGGTTATGTCCTCGACGAACCCCTCATAACCCGCCAGCTCTCCATCAGGCGAGAGGACGACCCGACCGTTGATCGAAACCCATATCCGCGTTCCATCCTTGCGAACGAACTGGCACTCGTAGCCGCGGACCACACCGTGTTCGCGGAGCAGCGAGACGAAGCGAGCCTGTTCGCCCGGATCAGCCCAGACTTGTTCGGCGGTATCGCCGGCGATTCCCTCTACCGCGGAGCCGTAACCGAGCATCTGCGCCCAGGCTTCGTTGACCTTCAAGTCCTTGCCGTCCATCGAGGTCTGATAGATGCCCTCGATGGCGCCGTCGAACAAGACTCGATAGCGTTCTTCGCTCTCGCGCAGGGACATCTCGGCAAGCCTCTGTTCAGTCCTGTCACGAGTGATGCACATGTATCCGAAGACCTCTCCTCCGGGATCCCGCAGGATCGCCGTTGAGATCTCGACGTAGAAGGTGGTCCCGTCCTTGCGCAGCCCCTCGTAGTCGGTCGACCCGACATCCTCGCCACTGAGCCGGCACTCGATGTTCCGCCTGGCGCGGTCCCGATCCGACGGAACCAGCAGCAGCGTGGCATGGAAACCGATCAGATCGTCGGGCGACTCATAGCCGTGCATGCGGGCCTGGGCACGGTTGGCCGCCAAGACGCACCCATCCCTGCCGATGAACAGGACGCCATCGGGAGAGAAATTGAAGAACTCGTGCTCCACGCTCTCGAGCAGACCCCGGTCGAGCGAGGCGACCTGCTGCCGGCGCGTGATCGTGTCCTCCCTGTTGGAACCGCTCATCACCGTGGCCACCTCCTCTCCCACACGGGCGACCGACATGCCCGATGGCCGCTTGGTGCGAGTGAGGCACTCTAGTGATCCCGACAACAGGGCCGACCTCGAGCAATCATACGACCTGGCCACCCGAGCCAGAACCGTTGCTTAGTGGAGACGGCCCGGCCTGCTGACGGGGGCGCCCGGACGCGGACGGCCCCCGCAGTCCGCCGGGGATAGCTGCCTGCGGGCGGCGCGTCCGCGCCTGGCGAAGTGCCAGGTCTCAAGTCACAGCTTCACGCCCTCTTTGACATGGACGAACTTGTTGCCGCTCTGGGTGAGGCCCCTAACTCCGGTGGTGTCGTAGATGCCGATGACGTCCCACGCGATCGTGTTGTTCTTCACGGTGACGTCGACAGTCGGGAACTTCGGGGAATCACGCTCGATGAACACGCCGGTCGTGACCTGGTCCGGTGTACCGGGGTCGCCGGTGATGTCGTTCGTCCCGAACCAGTTACCGCTGATGACGTCCCCACTCAGAGCATCGACGCCGTGCTCGTGGATCGTCACACCGGCCAGGCCGTTCCCGGCGACCTCATTGTCGTTGATGGTGTTGTCGTAGGACGCGGCGCCGGCCAAGAGGATGCCGCCACCCTCGCCTGTCGTGCCGTTGCTGAGAACGGCATTACCGGTCACGAGATTGTCGTAGACGCCACCCACGCTCGGCTGCGGGACGCCCGTCTTGCTGACGCCGCCGGCGTTGTGGCCGACGATGGTGATGCCACAGTCGGACTCGTTGTCCTCGACGAGGTTGCCCTCGATCGTGTTGTGACTCGTCGGGCCGAGCTCGTCGGACATCAAGATGCCCCCTGAGTTGAACTCGATGGTGTTGTCCTTGATCGTCGAGTCCGACGTGGTGAGAACGCCCAGGCCCTCGCCACAATCCCCCGGGACGTTTCCTTCGGCCGCGCAGAAGGGCCAGGGGCTCTTCGGCGTGCCGTTGTCGTTGTGCACGACCGTGTTGTCCGCGATCGTGACCCCGCCCGTACCGGCCGCGAGGATCCCCTCACCGATCGCATTCTCCGCGGTGAAGCCACGCACGCTTGCTCCGGCAGCGCCCGGGCCAAAGAGCGTGACGGCATTGACGAGCCCTGTGGCGTCGATGACCGCACCAGGCATGCCGTAAAGGTGGATCCGGGTCGCGATGAGAGCGCCACTCGTGATCTTGATGGTCCCGGCTTTGGTCTTCACCGATATGGAAGCCGAGCCTCTGTAGGTTCCCGGGCAGACCGCGACGGTGTCACCCGGGGCTGCGACCTTGATGGCAGCGTTGATGTTGTGGAATTTCGCGCTCGCGCAAACGGCCGTCAGCTTCGCTCTGCCCTTCAGGGGCGCAACATAGAGAGTGCCGGTTGTCCTCGGCTTCTCCCCTGCCCCGGCAGGATTGCCGATCGCGGCGATCAGCCCTGCCACGAGAACTGCAGGCAGGGCGAGCCTCAGTAAAGTTCGTTTCATTGTTCTCCCCCCACGGAATTCCTGAGTTGTGAAATCGGGAGTATTTCACCCGAGCGTCCCCGCTGTCCATACCTCGTGGTCTCATCAGCGGCCCGCTCAACGCCGGACGGCGCCCGCGAACGAGACGTAGTCAATCGTGAAGGAGCCAAACCGCCTCGAGAACCAGTTCAAGGGCAAGCTGACGATCGTCAATTAGCACGGTCACCGGACCGACCGACACGCGCTCGACTTCAACGGGCAGGATCCTCGTGCCTCCGGAAACCCGAGTCGCAGCTCGTGCAGGCTTCCTGGCCGATTCGGGCCAGCTCCAGGTAAGGCCAGGACACCCGCGGGGCCAGGGTGAAGACTGGTCGTTCTCGGCTGCGGCTACGCTCCCGGCCGAGAACGGGAGGGTGAGCGCATGACAGTGGTCCAGCGGTCGTGGCGCAGCGCTGCTGTCGTGGCGGGGCTAGTCGTTGCTCTGGGCGGTGCGGCACCGGTGACGGCTGGCGCTGGCACGACCAAAACCAAGATCGAGACGGTCTATCCCTGGATCTCGAACGGGAAGCTGAAGGCCGGGCTCAAGGTCGCAGGCACGGTCAGGGGGACCTGCTGGACGAGCTCGATCGCTGTCTCCAGCAGCAACGCCTACCGGTGCATGACGACCAAGTCGGTCCTCTACGACCCGTGCTTCGCGCCGGAGGCCAAGACCTTCGCGCAGCTGGCGTGCATGGTCTCGCCGTGGAGCAAGGTCACACGGCTCGACCTCACGGCGCCCATCTCGAAAGCGGCCTTGCACCCGAACGGCAAGCCGTGGGTCTGGGCTGACCAGCTCGGAAACGGTGCTCGCTGCATCACCGACACGGGCACCGGGGTCGAGGTCGACAAGGTCGCGCTGAACTACTACTGCGTCCCGGGAACGGGCTGGGCGAGCATTCCTTACCAGAACACAGCGCCGTGGACGGTCAGGTATGCGAAGAGCTATCAGTCCAGGACGCTGGAGACCGAAAAGGTCACGACCGCGTGGTACTGATCCCGCGGACAGCCGCTCTGTGAGCCTGCCGGCCCGGACCTGACGTTTCGGGGATTCGAGCCGGCCGCCCCCAGGACGGCCGATGGCCAACAACGTCTTGCCGCATGGCCTCAGTAGCGATACATAGCTGTGTCAGTTGTCCTACTGGACCCACCAAGGGCGAAGACCGTGACGTGGACGGTGCCCGACCCAGGTGGCACCGTGACCGTGATCTCAGATGAGGAGAGCACACGCAGGCCCGTGCCTCGTTTCCCGCCGAAGCTCACCCAGACGGTCCCCACGAAGTTGCTGCCCCAGATCGTCACCTTGGTGCCTCCTTTGGTGGGTCCGAGAACGGGCGTGACTTTGGAGACCGTCGGACGAGGCACGAAGGTGTACTTGGCCGCGGCGGTTGTCTTGCTGGAACCACCACTGGCAGAAACAGTGACGTAGACGGTGCCGGATCCCGAAGGCGCGGTGGCCGTGAGCTCGGATGAGGAGAGCGCACGCACGCTCGTTGCCAGCTTCCCGCCGAAGTGAACCGAGACGGTCCCCACAAAGTTGCTGCCCCAGATCGTCACCTTCGTGCCGCCACTGGCAGGCCCGCTGGAGGGTGTGATCCTGGTGATCGTCGGGACGGGCACGTACGTGAACACCTCGGCCGCCGAGGCGGTCGAGGTGCCGTTCGGGTCGCTGACTGTGACATCGACAGAGCCGGCCGCTTCACCTGGCGAGGTGGCGGTGCAGCTTGTCGCCGTCGAGCAACTCACCTCCGAGGCCGCGGTGCTACCGAAGTCGACCGTGGTGGCTCCGGAAGTGGTGGCAAAGCCGGCGCCGGTGATCGTGACCGAAGTGCCTCCCGAAAGTGGCCCAGAGCTGGGCGAGACTCCCGTGACCGCCGGGGGCGAAGAAGAGGGGGCCGGTCCTGAGGGCGGCGGACCGGAGGGCGGAGGTCCTGAGCTGTTCGCCGTCCACTGGGCATAGAGAGTGGCGCTCTGGGTGAACGGGTAGCTGGCCCCGTTGGCGTAGGGGGTGCCCGAGCCGTTGGCGAGGGTGTTCCAGCCCGAGAAGCTGTAGCCG
>Ga0187874_10000317_pt1 | contig 62158 bp, 52 predicted proteins | sample June2016WEW_16_1_3_FD_132993 | JGI IMG/M metagenome (GOLD analysis project Ga0187874, IMG submission 132993) | Peatland microbial communities from SPRUCE experiment site at the Marcell Experimental Forest, Minnesota, USA - June2016WEW_16_150 | ecosystem: Environmental > Terrestrial > Soil >... | reverse complement strand
GCCGCGCACGCTGCGCTGCATGTCGGTGACTTCCTCGGGACGCTCGTCGATCAGCAGCACGATCAGCGTGATTTCGGGATGGTTGGTGGTAATGGAGTTGGCCAGGCTCTGCAAGAGCATGGTTTTGCCGGTGCGCGGAGGCGATACGATGAGACCGCGCTGGCCCTTTCCGAGCGGCGTCAGCAGGTCCATAACGCGGCCGGAATAATTTTCGCGGACGGTTTCGAGCTTGACCCGTTCGTTGGGATAGAGCGGTGTGAGGTTGTCGAAGAAAATCTTGTTGCGGGCTTCCTCGGGCGGCTCGAAATTGATGGCGTCGACTTTGATCAGCGCGAAGTAGCGCTCGCCTTCCTTGGGCGGCCGGATCTGGCCGGAGATGGTGTCGCCGGTGCGCAGATCGAAGCGGCGGATCTGTGACGGCGAAACGTACACGTCGTCGGGACCCGGCAGATAGTTGTACTCCGGCGCGCGCAGGAAGCCGAATCCGTCAGGCAGGCATTCGAGCACACCTTCCGAGAAGATCAGGCCGCTCTTTTCGGCCTGGGTTTGGAGGATCTTGAAAATCAGTTCCTGTTTGCGGAGCCCGGCGGCGCCGGCAATCCCCATGTCTTTCGCCACCTGGTTGAGCTTCTGGATGCTCATGTCCTTGAGCTCTACGAGGTCGAGCGTGGGGGTGCCGTTCTTGACGCTTTGGGCGGCTTGCGCTTTCCGCCGTTGCTGGCCGGGATGGCCCATCGGCTCCGCGTGTGGCGCGGCGGCCGGCGGCTCAGCGGCCTTGGTTTCGGCGGGCGGTGCCTCGGGCGGTTTTGCTTCGGCGGCCCTGGTTTCCGCGGGCTTGGCTTCGGGAGCTTTCGCTTCCGGGGCTTTTGATTCCGGCCCTTTCCCTTCGAGTGCCGCCGGCGGAGCGGCTGACGCCTTGGGGGCGCGCACCGCCTTTTCGCCGTCCGATCTCTCGGCGGCTGCTCCAACAGCCTTTTCAGCCTTCTCAGGCCTTTCGGGTTTTTCCGTCTCGGCGGAGGCGGCGGGCGCCGCATTCTCCCGGGCGGGTTGCTTGTCGGCGGGCTTTTCGGTTTTCTCGGGTTTTTCCTGCGGCAGGTTGTTGCCTACCGTGTTTGAAGTGTTTTCGCTATTGCTTGCCAAATTTCCCTCACTCCCCGGCTCGTTAGGGCCGAGAACAGCAACGGTTCCACGCCTTCTTTGCGAATAGCGTTTAAACCGCGCCCCTGCTCAGATTGATTTGCTTTGTCGGTCTTAGTGGCGATTACCAGGTACGGTCTGCCGCGATCCTCGAGCCACCGCTTCAGGTCGAGATCCTTCTCCATCCATCCACGGCGGGTATCCAGAATCAGGCAGGAAAGTCTTAGGGTATCTCGATTCTCCAAATATTGCTCGATCAGTTTTTTCCATGCGAGCTTGTGCTCGATCGGCACCCGGGCATATCCATAACCGGGCAGATCGACGAAATAGTACGCGCCGTCCACCCGGTAAAAATTGATGGTTTGCGTTCGGCCCGGGGTATTGCTGGTGAAAGCCAATCCTCTCCGCCCGACCAGGGCGTTGATCAAGCTGGATTTCCCCACATTACTTCTTCCTAAAAATGCGACTTCCGGCAACCGGTCCGAGGGGAACATCTCCGGGTTTCCGGCGCTGACTACAAATTCCGCGTCAGGCACAGAACCGCGACCATTCGGGAGCGGCATGCCTCATTAGTGCGCCCGGCTCTCTTCGAGCGTGGGCTTTACATCCAGATCCAGCGGCGTCAGTGGAATCGCCACCAACTCGCGCTCCAGCGCAATCTTCAGAACTTCGTCCATGGACTCCACAAAATTCAGCTTCATGGATTGCTTGATGGCGTCTGGAATGTCGGGGAGATCTTTCTCATTCTCCCGCGGCATGATTGCTTCCAGGATGCCATAGCGGTGGGCCGCCATCAACTTCTCTTTCAAGCCGCCGATGCCGAGCACCTTGCCACGGAGCGTGATTTCGCCCGTCATGGCCAGATCCCAGCGCACCGGAATCCGCGTCAGCGCGCTGCAGATCGCGGTGGCCAGCGTAATCCCCGCCGATGGCCCATCCTTGGGAATGGCGCCTTCCGGGACATGAATGTGCACGTCCAGGTTGCGGTAGAAATCGCGCGGTAACCCGAAGGTGTGGGCGCGCGAACGAATGTAACTCATGGCTGCCTGTGCCGATTCCTGCATGACGTCGCCGAGTTTTCCGGTGATGGTGAGCTTGCCCTTGCCTTCCATCAGAGTGCATTCCACGGTCAGGATCTGACCGCCGACTTCGGTCCACGCCAGTCCGGTGGCCGCGCCGATCTCGTTCCTCTTTTCGACCCCCAGGTCGCGGAACCTCCAGGGCCCCAGCAGATCCGGCAGTTTCGCGTCGTTGATCTCGACCTTCGCGAACGCCTTCTTCTCCTTGGCGCTTTGCGCGTTCACCACCTGGCGGGAGACTTTCCGGCAGACGTTGCCGATCTCGCGCTCCAGGTTCCGCACGCCGGCTTCGCGCGTGTAATACTGGATCAACCCGTTGATGCCCGAATCTTCAAACTCGATCTGGTTTCCGGTCAGGCCGGTCTGCTCCATCTGCTTGCGGACCAGGAAGCGCTTGGCGATCTCCATCTTCTCGAGCTCCGTGTAGCCCGAAAGACGGATCACTTCCATGCGGTCCTGCAATGCCGGCGGAACCGTGTGCAGCACGTTGGCGGTGGCTATGAAGAAGACCTGGCTCAAATCGTATTCCACGTCCAGGTAGTGATCGACGAACATGAAGTTCTGTTCGGGATCGAGCACTTCGAGCAGCGCCGCGGAAGGATCTCCGCGGAAGTCCATCGACATCTTGTCGACTTCGTCCAGCATGAAGATGGGGTTGCGCGTCCCGGCCTTTTTCATCATCTGGATGATCTGTCCCGGCAGAGCGCCGATGTAGGTGCGCCGGTGGCCGCGGATTTCGGCTTCATCGCGCACGCCGCCGAGCGACATGCGGACGAACTTGCGGCCGGTGGCCTTGGCGATGGACATCCCCAGCGAAGTCTTGCCCACGCCGGGAGGCCCCACGAAGCACAGGATGGAGCCCTTGGGGTTCTTCACCAGGCGGCGCACCGCCAGGAATTCCAGGATGCGCTCTTTGATTTTTTCCAGGCCGTAGTGGTCCGATTCAAGGACGCCTTCGGCGAACTTAAGGTCGCGAATTTCCTTGGTCTTCTTCTTCCACGGCACCGCCAGCAGCCAGTCGAGGTAGTTGCGGGAAACCGTGGATTCGGCCGACATAGGCGGCATGTTTTCCAGCCGCTTCAGCTCGGCCAGAGCCTTTTCCTGCGCATCCGCGGTCATGCCGGCGGTTTCGATGCGCTTCTTCAGCTCGTCGATCTCGCTCTTTTCGCCGCGGCCCAGTTCCTTCTGGATGGCCTTGATCTTTTCGTTGAGATAATATTCTTTCTGCGCCTTCTCCATCTGGCGCTTCACGCGGCCCTGGATGGTGCGGTCCACGTTGAGCTTCTCGATCTCGATATCCAGCATCTCGGCGACGCGCGTCAGCCGGTCGATGGGATCGAAGATTTCCAGCAGTTCCTGTTTTTCCTCGAGCGTCAGGGGAAGATTGGCGCCCACGGTGTCGGCGAGCTTGCCCGGCTCGTCGACGCGGATGGCCGCGATCATGGTCTCGTAATTCAGATTCTGGCTGAGCTTGACATACTGCTCAAACAGCCCGGTGACCCGGCTGATGAGTGCGTCGAGCTGCGGGCCGGATTCCACCCGGTAGGCCGAGACGCGCACCGTGGCGCGGAAAAAACCGTCTTCGTCGGAAACCGATACCACCTTGGCGCGCTCCACGCCTTCCACCAGAACCTTGATGTTGCCGTCCGGCAGCTTGAGGCTCTGCACAATGTTGACGATGGTGCCCACGCTGAAAATCTCGTTGGGTTTGGGCTCGTCGACCGAAGCGTCGTGCTGCGCCGCCAGGAAGATTTTCTTGTCGCCCGCCATGGCTTCTTCCAGCGCGCGCACGCTGGATTCCCGCCCCACCACGAACGGCGTCATCATGTACGGAAAGATGACGACCTCCCGGATGGGCATCATCGGCAGGCGTTTTGTATCGGATTTTTCCTTTGAAGTGAGCATTGTCCCTCTCCAGGGGCTGACCTTGTCCCTGGCCTTTCACTCGAACCGCAGACTACGCTTTCGGGGATTCTGGGGTTAACCGGCCTTTTCTAATATTGTAAGACTGATTTTCTGCGACAGCACCATCTCTTTTGTGACCTGGAACTCCCGGACCTTCTTGTAGGACGGCAGGTAGTACATCAGATCGAGCATCAGGTCTTCGAGAATCATGCGCAGGCCGCGCGCCCCCACCTTGCGTTCCATGGCCAGATCGGCAATGGCTTCCAGAGCTTCGTCGCTGAACTTCAGACGAACGTTCTCGAACTCAAAGAGCTTCTGGTACTGCTTCACAATCGCGTTCTTGGGCTTGGAGAGAATCTGGATCAAGGCCGAGCGGTCCAGGTCCTCCAATACCGCGCTCACCGGCAGCCGTCCGATGAACTCGGGTATGAAACCGAATTTGATCAAATCCAGCGGTTGCACCTGCGAGAGCAGGTCGATGTCGCGCCGCCCGCTGGTGCGGATGGTCGCCTTATCGTCCTCCTGCAGGAAGCCCATGGACTTCTTGCCGGTGCGCCGCGCAATCACCTTTTCCAGCCCCACAAACGCCCCGCCGCAAATGAACAGGATGTTGGTGGTGTCCACCGGCGTGAATTCCTGGTGCGGGTGTTTGCGCCCGCCTTGCGGGGGCACATTGGCCACGGTCCCTTCCAGGATCTTCAACAGCGCCTGCTGCACGCCTTCGCCGGAGACGTCGCGGGTGATCGACGGGTTCTCGTCTTTCCGGCAGATTTTGTCGATCTCGTCGATGTAAATGATGCCCTGCTGGCACTTCTGCACGTCGCCGTCGGCCGCCTGCAACAGCTTCAGGATGATGTTCTCGACGTCTTCTCCCACATAGCCGGCCTCGGTGAGGGTGGTGGCGTCAACGATCGCGAAGGGCACATCCAGAATCTTCGCCAGCGTCTGCGCCATTAGAGTCTTGCCCGTCCCGGTCGGCCCGATCAGCAGGATATTGGATTTCTGCAGTTCCACCTCGGTGTTGCGCATGCGGTTCAGGTGGATGCGTTTGCAATGGTTGTACACCGCCACCGCCAGTTTTTTCTTGGTGGATTCCTGCCCGATCACGTATTGATCCAGAAACTCTTTCACTTCGAGTGGCTTCGGGATCTTGTTGGGAGTGCCGGAAGGAGGCTCTACCTTGTCGTCTTCTAAAATCGAGTTGCAAACCGCGATGCACTCATCGCAGATATAGGCGCGCGGGTAGTCGCTCGGCGAGGAAATCAGCTTTCCAACAACGTCCTGGCTTTTGTGGCAAAACGAACACCGTAAAGCATCGTCCGATCCGGCTCGCTTCAAGCAGTTTTCTCCTGTTCCGCCCGAAAAAGCGGAAGAGAACCTCCAACCGATTTCATTCCTATTATCACCCGAACCGTCCCCCTAAGCAATGTACGCCGAAGGTAAGCAGCGCCCCGGACTAGTACTCGTCAAAAGTTAACGCCAACCTCACCCCATTCGGAAACCGCTACGCTTCCGCCGTTTTGCGCGCGTGTTCGAACAGGAAGGCCAGGGTTTTGTCGGTCTGGATGTGGGACGCGATCCGTCCCAGTGTCCCATCCTTTTCAAACCGCATGTGCACCGCCGCCACCGGTTCTTTCTGCTGGCGCGCGGCGCGTTCCACTTCCTTGTCGACTTCGTCGCGTGTGGCGGCAATCGATTCCCGCGCCGCCACCTTCGACAGCAGCATGGAAGCCTTCACCTCGCGCAACGCTTTCTCGCGCTGCGTTTCCTTCACCTTGTTCCAATCGAGCTTGATGGACCGGGGATCCACGCCTTCGGCGGCCATGGCGCGCAGGCTCTGCTCCACGCGGTTATTGATCTGCCGGTCCACGAAAACTTCCGGCACCGGAAACTCGTGCGCGTCCACCAGCTTGTCAATCAGCTTGTTCTTGGCCTCCTGCTCGGCCTCGTACTGGCGCTGCGCGAAGATGCTCTTGCGGATGGCTTCGCGCAGTTCCTCCACGTTGCGGTAATCGCCCAGATCCTGCGCGAACTCGTCGTTGACTTCCGGCAGTTCCTTCTTGCGGATGCCCTTCAGGGTGGCGTGGAACTTGACCGTGTGGCCCGCCAGCCGCTTTGCGCCGTAGTCGGCCGGGTAGGTAACGGCGAAATCCTTTTCGTCGCCCGGCGTCAGGCCGCGGAGGTTTTCGGTAAAAGCCTCGAAGGTGTCTCCACCGCCGATTTCGAGCACCATTTCCTCGCTCTTCACCGGCTCGCCTTCCACACCGCCCGTGCTTTCGAGCGCCACCACGGCGAAATCCTTGTCTTCCACCGGCCGGGGATCGACGTTCACATGCTGCGCCTTCTGCTCGCGGATTTCTTCCAGCCGCTTGTCCACGTCCTGGTCGGTCACCTGGGGCTCGTGATACTCGACTTCCAGGCCTTTGTACTCCCCGAGCTCGATTTCCGGCACGACTTCAAACGTAGCTTTGAAACCGAGCGGCTCGCCCGCGTGAAAGTGGACGTCGGTGATATCCGGCGTTCCCACCACGTTGAGGTTCTCGGCCTCGAGCTGCTGTTGCAGAAACCTGGGGATCAGGCTTTCCAGAACCTGTTGCCGGATGTCGCCGGCGAAGCGGCTGCGAATAATGCCGGACGGGGCTTTTCCCGGCCGGAAGCCCGGGAGTTTAGCGCGTTTCTGAACATCGGCAGTGACGCGGTTGGTCTCGCTTTCCACCTCAGCGACAGGGATGGAAATCTCAAGCGAGTGCTTGCAACCTTCAACTAAAGCCAAGTGGAGTTAACCTCGGGAAAGAAGTGATGGTGTAAAACTCAATGATACCACGTACAATGAAGCCTATCGGCTGGAAGACCGCACTCTCGGTGGTGGCTGTGGTGGTGCTGCTGGGCCTGTGGGCGGCCATTCTGCGCCGGGGGTGACGCCTCAAGCGGCGCCACGAATAAACATGCACCTCAATTTCCAGACGGCTATCATCAACGTCGTGCTCCTGTGGATTCTCACGGCCCCCCACGAATTCGCGCACGCCTGGGTGGCCACCAAACTCGGCGACGACACACCGCGCCTGCAAGGCCGCGTCACGCTGAACCCGCTGGCCCACGTGGATTGGATGGGGACCGCCATCCTGCCCTTCCTGAGCTCCCTTTTCTTTGGCGGCTTCCTGGGATGGGGCAAGCCGGTCTACACGCAGACCAGCAAACTCAAAGGCGGTATGAACGGCCTCCTGCTGGTGGCCCTGGCCGGCCCCTTCAGCAACGTGATCATGGCCGTGATTCTGGGCGGAATCGCCGCCTTCACGCTCAATGCCTACCCGACCTTCGCCAGCTACGCCTATCGCGGCGCGGAGCTGAGCCTCTATCTGGGGCTGTTCAACCTGCTGCCGGTGCCGCCGCTAGACGGATCCAAAATCCTGCTGGCCCTCCGCATTCCCGCCGCCATCTACCAGGAGATCGCGCGCGCCGGCTTCCTGCTCCTGATCGTGCTGATCACCGCCACCTCCCTGGGCCGCTGGATGGCCGACTGGAGCGCCCAAGGGGCGCTGTGGATCGTCTCGACGCTGCGCTGACCCCGGGCTCGTCGCGCCGTATCATGTTACCGTAAACTTTCATGAATTCAGCCCGCATCGCTATCGCCACCACTGACGGCATCACCGTTTCGGACCATCTGGCCCGCAGCACCGCCTTCCTGCTACTCGAAATTGAGGACGGCGCCATCACCTCCGGCACTTATCGCTCGCGCGCCACCGGGGCTTGCGGCAACCATGCCGGCTTCGTCGAGTTGTTGAGCGGCGCGCAAGCCGTGATCTGCGGCGGCATCGGCCAGGGAGCGGCGGATTCATTGGCGGCGCACGGCATTGAGCCGCTGGTGATCGCGGGCGGGCAATCCATCGACGATGCCGTCAACCAGTTTCTGGCCGGCAGCCTCGCGCTCTCCGCCGAACGCGTCTGCTTGTGCCACTGAGTGGCTCCTGGACTGTCGCCGACCGGCCAGGAGGACTGTCCCACTTGGCGTGCTACGGCAAGCCCACAAACGGGTTCACCACGCGAACCGTACCATACAGCCGGTCGTGCTGAAGATCTTCGGTGAGGATCTCCGGCAGGCCGTAGTGCTCCGCGTATGACCAGAGGTGCGCGTCAAACCAGCTCAACTGATACGCCGCGCATCCGCGAACGGCACCGCGAAGAATCGCCTCGTTTGGGTAGAGCACGGTAAACTGCTTCAGGAATTCTTCCGCTTCCCGCAAGGCGTCGGCTTGTTTGAGGATCATATGGCCGCGAATCGGGCGGGTTACCGCCGCCACGAACTCAAGAATCGCCTGATGCGGCAGGCGGACGGAATCTTCGACGATGCCGCGCCGGAGAATCCCGGTTGCGATCTTCTGCTTTTCGGCAAACCGGTCATCGAACCTGTAGACCAGGACGTTGGTATCAACGAGAGCGGCCACGTCCGTAGAGATCCTCCCGTCTCCATCCGCGGCTGCGCGGCTGCGCTGTGGCGCGCGCCAACCGGCGCTTGCGGAGGCGTTCGGTCGCCTGGTCGAACCAACGGAGCTGCCACTCCCGGCCTTGGGGCGCCGCCTGTTTGCCTGGAGGGACCACGCGAATCGACTCACCGGCCGGCATCCAGTCGATGTTGTCGCCAGGACGGATATGGTATTCGTCGGCGATCTTTCTGGGCACAGTGACCTGGTACTTGGATGTGACCTTAGCCATACGCATTTCCCGCAACCGCTTCCTTACTATAGCAAGGATCAGATCCTTGCTCAACAGCCAGGTGCTTCGCCGCTGAAGTGGGGCCATGTCCGGCGCTATACTGACGGTGTCGATCCATGGACGCCCTGCGCCAAGTCGAAAACCTGCTGCCGGCTCTCACCCGAGCGGAAAAGGCTGAGTTGCTGCGCATGGTGGCGCAGGACCTCGATGACGTCTTTCCTGGAGTTGAGTCCGCGCCAGGCGTTTGCGGCGGCGAGGCCTGCATCATCCGTACCCGCATCCCCGTCTGGATCCTCTAACTCCGAAGAGCCCACGCTCCTGCGCTTCCATGGTTCAGACTGCGAAGATCTGGTCAACCGCGATGGATGCGCCGCCGAAAAGCGTGAGGGGTATGGCGTCGCCTGCCGCGTAAGTCTTCGTGCCACTGAACTCGGTCACTTGCACGGATCGGTTGGCGGCATCCACTACCCAGAATTCTTGCGTACCCGACGACATTGCCACGATCCGCTGCCGGTTGACTTTGGCCGGCGTATTCGAAGGAGATAATACCTCGATGATTAGGACAGGCGCGTATACAGGATACTCGTTGGGTGGTAGTGCGTCCCAATCGGCCTGTAGCACGAACGCAACATCGGCGAACCAAAACTGAAGGTTTGGCACCGGGCGATAAGGGAACTCGACAGCAACGACTCCCCGGTCACCGGCCGCTGCCTCCAACAAGCGTTCGATGCGCTTCTGGAGCTTGACATGCAGAGGCCGTGCCGGAGGCACTATAACAACCTCGCCATCGTGTAATTCATATCGCTTGCCTGTCTCGGGGCGTTCGGGTAGCTGGAGAAAGCCCGTCCATGTCACCAGAGAATGCGCGAGACTGCTCATCCGTGCTCCCTCCCAACCATATTAGCGGAAAGTGCCGCCACCGAGCGAATTGCGAGTCGTCAGACCGTCAGCTATGAACTGCCGGCTCTCCGTGACGCCCTATGCTTCCAGCCCCATTTGCGTCAGCCTATACCGCAGCGCATTGCGCGTCAGTCCCAGCATTCGCGCGGCCTGGCTCTTGTTGCCATCGGCGCGCCGGAGCGCCTCCCGGATGAGTTCCTGTTCGTAAGCGTCCAGGCTCATGCCCTCCGGCAGGAAGTGCGATTCATTCTGCGGTCTGGGCCGCGGCGCGCTCTCCAACTTGATATCGGCCGCGTCCAGTTGCGTGCCCTTGGCCATCACCAGGCTGCGCTCGATGACGTTCTCCAACTCGCGCACGTTGCCGGGCCAGTGGTAGCCCATCAGCTTTTCCATGCCCGCGTCGGTGATGGATTCCACGCGCGAGCCGCTGTCTTGCGCCAGCTTCTGCACGAAATGGTTCGCCAGAAACGGGATGTCCTGCTTGCGTTCGCGCAACGCCGGAATGTTGAGCGGCACCACGTTGAGGCGGTAGTACAGGTCTTCGCGGAAGGTCCCCTGTTCCAGGGCCGCGCGCAAGTCCTGATTGGTGGCCGCGATCACACGCACGTCGATATGGCGCGTCACGTTGCTGCCCAACCGCTCGAACTCCCGCTCCTGCAGCACCCGCAGCAGCTTCACCTGGATGGGCCCCGGCACGTCGCCGATTTCATCCAGGAAAACCGTGCCCGTATCGGCTTGTTCGAACTTGCCCGGCTTGGTGGTGTTGGCGCCGGTGAATGCGCCCTTCTCATACCCGAACAGCTCGCTCTCCATCAGGTTTTCCGGGATGGCGGTGCAATTGATCTTCACCAGCGGCCGGTCGCGGCGCGGCGAGTGAAAATGGATGGCGCGCGCGATCAGGTCCTTGCCGACTCCGCTCTCGCCGGCCAGCAGCACGGTGGCGCGCGTGGGCGCCACGCGCTCGATGGTGTCGAAGATTTCCTGCATCGCCCCGCTGCGCCCGATGATGTTGTCGAACTCGTAGCGCCGGCCCAACTCCGCCTTAAGCTGCCGGTTCTCGTCGCGCAGCGCGCGCACTTCCAGGGCCTTGTTGACCACCTGCATCAGATGGTCGAGCGAAAACGGCTTGAGCAGAAAATCCGTGGCGCCGGCTTTCATGGCCTCGACGGCGGTTTCGACGCTGCCGAATGCCGTCATCATCACCACCGGCACCTGGCTGTTCTGGCGGCGGATCAAACCCAGAAACTGCAAGCCATCCATGTTCGGCAGTTTAAGATCGGTGAGCACCATGTCGGCGCGATCGACAATCTTCAAGCCCTCTTCGGCGGTGGCGGCGTTGTCCACTTCGAAGCCCGCGGATGCCAGTTGCAGCCCGATGACGCGTCGCAGCTTCTCTTCGTCTTCGACAATCAGGATGCGTTTTTTCATGCGGGGTTTGCGACGGCGCTCGTCTGGAGAGCGCTCGGTTCCACTGGCAGAAGCACGTGAAAAACGCTGCCTTTGCCGGGCTCGCTCTCCACTGTTATTTTACCGCCGTGTTCGTCCACAATTTTGGAAACGATGGCAAGGCCCAGCCCCACGCCCTCCGGCTTGGTGGTGAAGAACGGGTTGAAGATGGAGTCGCGATGCTTCGCGCCAATCCCCGCCCCGCGATCGATCACCGCGATCTCCACCATTCCGCCCATCGCGCGGGTCTTCACCGTCACCGCGCCACCCACCTCGGTGGCCTGCACGGCATTTAACACCAGGTTGTAGAAAACCCGCTCCAGCAGCTCCGCGTCGAAGGGAAACGGCGGGATTTCCGGTTCGTAGTTCTTGTAGATCGCGACACCCTGCAGTTCGCGTTCCACCAGCGCGACCGCGCGGTCCAGTGTCTGCGCCAGGTCGGCCTTCTCGAGGCGTAGTTGCAGGGGCCGCGCAAACTGCAGGAAGCGGGTGATCAGCGAGTTGGTGCGGTCCACTTCCGAGGAGATGAAGCCCGCCACCTCGCGCGCCACTTCGTTTTCCGCGCTCACGCTGCGCGCCAGCATTTCGGCCGACGCCTTCATGGTGCCCAAAGGGTTGCGCAGCTCGTGCGCCAGCCCCGCCGAGAGCTGCCCCAACGCCGCCAGACGGTCCGACCGCCGCACGGCCTCCTCCGCCTGCTGAATGTGGAGATTGGCCTCCGCCAACTGCTCCGCGGCGCGCCGGTGCTTCTCCGATTGCACGCGCAGGTCCTGCGCCAGCGTGTTGGCCAGGATGCCGATCATCACCAGGAAGATCAGGCGCAGCGGCAGGTCCACTTCCACCTGCCCCCAGTCGTGCACTCCCAGCAGAAAAAGCAGGTAAGCGGCCACCGGCAGCAGCGTGAACACCAGCGTCCCCGCCAGTCCGAAGGTGGTGGCGGCCGAAACCACCGGCAGCAACAGCACCAGCCAGTACTTGCTGTTGATGCCGTTGGTGTAGCCGATCAGCACAAAGCCCAGCGCCAGCTTCAGAACCATCCAGAAGATGCGGCTGCGCGTGGTGGGCACGGCCGGAATCTTGGGCTCCAGAATCTGCGCGATCCCCAGCGCCACCAGGGGCACAATTTCGTAGGCGTCGCCGATTTCGCTGGTCCCGAGCAGCGCCGCAAACGCCAGCACCCAGATGAAATCCTGCGGCCGGACCAGCCGCGTCCAGCGGAGCGTTGGATGGTAAGGCAAGCGTGATATCCCAGTCGGGATTATGCCACAATAAGGGTACCGTCTCATGTCCAACCCAAGCATTCTGGATCAGGACCGGGTTGCCGGTTCCCAATCCCCAACCGCGAACGAATCCTCCGGCTCTTTCGGCGATATTCTGTCGCAATACGAACAGTCTCACTCCCACAAGGCAGAAGTGGGCGGCAAGGGCCTCGAAGGCACCGTGATCGCGGTTTCCGGCGAGTCCGTTTTCCTCGATATCGGCTACAAGATCGAAGGCACGATTCCGCTGGCTGAGTTCCAGGCGGCGGGCCAGACCGTCAAGCCCGGCGACAAGCTGCCGGTCTCCATCAAGGGCCGTGGTCCCGAGGGCTACTACGAGCTTTCGCGCCTCAAAGTCGAGCGGCCCAAGGACTGGTCGTCGCTGGAAAAGGCTTTCGCCGATAGAGTCGCCATCCTGGGCGTCATCACGGCGGTGGTGAAGGGCGGCGTGAGCGTGGATGTAGGTGTGCGCGCCTTCATGCCGGCTTCGCGCAGCGGCGCCAAAGACGCGGCCGAGATGGAAAAACTGGTGGGCCAGGAAATCCGTTGCCGTATCATCAAGCTGGACGTGGCCGATGAGGACGTGGTGGTGGACCGGCGCGCCGTGCTCGAAGAAGAAGAGCGCTCCTCCAAGGAACGCCGCTACAGCGAAATCAAGGAAGGCGAGACCATGCAGGGCAAGATCCGCAGCCTCACCGATTTCGGAGCCTTCGTGGACATCGGCGGCGTCGACGCCCTGCTCCACGTGGCCGATATTTCCTGGGGACGCATCAACAAACCGGCCGACGTGCTGACCGTGGATCAGCAGGTGGAAGTCAAGGTGCTCAAGGTGGATGCCGCCAAGCGGCGCATCTCCGTGGGCCTGAAACAGCTCCAGCCGCACCCCTGGGACCTGGCCGGCGAGAAATACAAGACCGGCGAGCGCGTGCAGGGCACGGTGACCCGCGTGGCCGATTTCGGAGCCTTTGTGGAGCTCGAAAAGGGCATCGAAGGCTTGATCCACCTCTCCGAGATGTCATGGTCCAAGAGGGTGCGCAAGCCCTCCGACGTGGTCAAACCAGGCGACCAGGTGGAGGCCGTGATCCTGGGGGTCAATCCGGCCGACCGCCGCATCGCGCTGGGGTTGAAGCAAGCCCTGGGTGACCCGTGGGCCGACGCCGCGAAGAGATTTGCCGCCGGAACGGTGGTGGAAGCGCCGGTGACTTCCCTGACGAATTTCGGCGCCTTCGTGCAAGTCGCGGAAGGCGTCGAGGGCATGATCCACATCGGCGACATCAGCGCCGAGAAGCGTCTCAATCACCCGCAGGAAGCCCTCAAGGTGGGCCAGCCGGTGAAGGCCGTAGTGCTTGAGGTCGACTGCGAAAAGCGACGCCTGCGCCTGGGTCTGAAACAACTCGTGCCGACCAGCCTGGACGAATACATCGCCGAGCACAAGGAAGGCGACGTGGTCACGGGCCGCGTGGTCGATGTTTCCGCCGGCCGGGCGCGCGTCGAACTGGGCGAAGGCATTCAAGCCACTTGCCGCCTCAGCTCGGCCGCGGCCGAGCCGGAAGAAAAGCCGGTCGAGGCGAAAGTGGACCTCTCCTCGCTGACTTCCATGTTGCAATCCAAGTGGAAGGGCGGCCAGAGCTCAAGCCCCCGCAACGAACCGGCCCGCGCCAGCCAGATTCGCAGCTTCCGCATTTTGAAGCTGGACCCGGCCGCCAAGAAGATTGAACTCGAACTGGCGTAGTGGGACATGCCATCGCCTTTTGTGGCCTGTCAATGCCTCGCTGAACCACGGCTGGACGACAAAAAACGATGTTCCAGGTCTGACTTGACCAGAATATAAAAACACCATTTACGGCAAGGTGCTGGGCTCGCTTTCCGCCGGTTCGGCCCGAGACTCCGCTTCGACCGAAACCGCCGGCTGCTCCCAACGCTCCAGATACACCGGGTAGCGCGCCAGCACCGTCCCGTAGAGCAGGTGACCCAGCACCGTTGCCCGCTCCACGTGCAGGCGCGCCAACAGCGGAATCACACTCCTCCAGATGCCGTGAAAGGAGAGGTAATAGCATGCCAGGGCAAACGCCACGCTCCACAACAGCACGCGCCCCCGCGTCATCCGGCCGCGCACCGCAAATGCAAACAAAGCGCCCAGCAGGCTGTAGATCAGCAGGTATAAGGCCAGGCCGGAGATGGTGCTCGAGGCGAAACCGGCGCGAATGGGCGCGTTGCTGTCAAACGCCGTGGCCATCAGATTCTCGGGAGTCCAGAAGCTGCGCCGCTGCCACGCGTAGCTCAAACCCATCCACGCCAGCATCCAAAGCGCACCTAACATGCCGGCTTCCAAACCCGCAAATAACAACCGCAACGAACTCGCAGGCCGGCCTTCCGCCGCAGCGTCCATATGATTCAGCCTATACTGACGTTAGGTGATAAGGCAAAAAACTTTCCTATGCATCGCGCAGTAGTCACCGGTATCGGTGCGGTTAGTCCCAACGGGATCGGGCGCGAGCCCTTCTGGCAAGCCTCTAAAAATGGGCAAAGCGGCGTGCGGCGGATCACGCGTTTCGATCCGTCCGAGTTTGCCGTCCAGGTGGCGGGCGAGGTGCCCGACGAGTTCGACGAAACCCGCTACGTCACCGCGAAAGACCGGCCGCACGTCTCGCGGTCCGTGCCCCTGGCCGCGGCCGCTGTGGCCGAAGCGCTGGCCGACGCGTCGCTCTCGCCAGCCGCCATGTCGCGCGACCAGCTCCGCGAGATCGGCGTCATCGTCGGCTCCGGCGGCGGCAGCCAGGATTTCACCGAAGAGCAATATCGCCTCTTCTACACCGGGCACTTGAAGCAGTGCAGCGTGTACACCATCCCCACCAGCACCATCGGCACGCTGGCCAGCGAAGTCTCCATGCGGTTCGGCTTCCGCGGCCTCAGCCACATCGTCTCCACCGGTTGCACGTCCTCCACCGACGCCATCGGCTACGCCATGCGCAATATTCAGGCCGGCGTACTCCACACCGTGGTGGCCGGCGGCGTGGACGCACCCTTGGCTCCCCTGATTCTGCGCGGCTTTCAGCTCATGCGCATCATGAGCACGCGATGGAACCAGGAACCCGAGCGCGCCTCCCGCCCGTTTTCGAAGGATCGCGACGGCTTCGTTATCGCGGAGGGCGCCTGGTTCTTCATCCTCGAGGAGATGGAGCGCGCCCGCGCGCGCGGCGCTCACATCTATGGCGAGATCGCCGGTTACGGCTCCACTTGCGAAGCCTACCACCGCGTGCGCCTGGAAGAATGCGGCGAAGAACCGGCGCGCGCCATCGGCATGGCGCTCGGCGAAGCCGGCATCCCGCCCTCCGAAGTGCAGTACGTCAATTACCACGGCACGTCCACCGAACTCAACGACCGGGTGGAAACGCGCGCCATCAAGCTGGCTTTCGATGCCCACGCCTACAAACTGGCCGGCTCGTCGCTCAAGAGCCTGATCGGTCATCCGCAGGGCGCATGCGGCGCCGCGGGCATCGCCGCCACGCTGCTCGCCATGCGCGACGGCGTTCTGCCTCCCACCATCAATGTGGATGAGCCCGACCCCGAGTGCGACCTCGATTACGTCACCGCTCCCGGCCGCCATCTCGAAATCGAGCACGCCGTCGGCAACTGCATCGCCTTCGGCAGCAAAAACTCCGCCGTGGCCCTGCGCCGCGTTTGACCCGACAAAATAAAAAAACCGGCAGGCGCTCGGAGGAAGACGCCCGCCGGCTGGGTCCGTGGACAGCCGAGTGCCCCGCGGAACCAATCGTCAGATGGTATTCACTTATCAGTTAAGACGCTGACCGAACCCGAAATGTTTCGTTTCCATGAAAAACGGCCCATGACGAAACATACCTCTCACACGGGCAGACGGAACCCGGTAGTGTTCGCGATAGTACAACCGCGGCACGCGACGCTACCCCTCTCCCATCTCCCGCCGGATGGTGTCGGCAATGCTCGTGCTGAAAGCTTCCACCTGTGCCAGGTCCGGCCCTTCCACCATCACTCGCGCCAGCGGCTCGGTGCCGGAAAACCGCACCAGCACGCGCCCCGTGCCCGCGAAGGCCTCTTCCACCCGCCTGATCTCCTGCGCCACCGCCGGCAGTTCCGTCAGCCCCTTCTTCTCCCGCACTCGCACATTCACCAGACGTTGCGGATGCACCTCGAGGTCGCCGATAAGTTCGTCGAGCCCCGCTCCCGCGCGGCGCATGGTCGCGATCAGCCGAAGTGCCGTCAGCATGCCATCGCCGGTCGTGGCATATTCGCGGAAGATCACGTGGCCCGATTGCTCTCCGCCCAGCGCCGCCCCCAGCCGCACCATCTCTTCGAGCACGTATTTATCGCCCACCGGCGTGCGCACCATTCGGATGCCGGCCCGCGCCAGGGCCTGTTCCAGCCCCAGGTTCGACATCACCGTGGCCACCACGACATCCCCGTCGAGGCGTCCCGCGGCCTTCATCGAGCGGGCGCACACCAATAGCACGGCATCGCCGTTCACCACCTTGCCGCTGGCCGCCACGAAGATCGCGCGGTCGGCGTCGCCATCGAAGGCCACTCCCAAATTGGCGCCCGCGGCCAGCACCGCCTCGCGCAACCCTTCTACGTGCAGGGCGCCGCTGTCGAGGTTGATGTTGCAGCCGTTGGGCGCCGCGTTGAGCGCCGTCACCTGCGCGCCCAGCCGTCCGAACAGCAGCGGCGCCAGACGGTACGATGCGCCGTTCCCGCAATCCACCATCAGCTTGAAGCCATCCAGGCCCGTCTCCACCGTGGACGCCAGGTAGTCCACATACTTCCGGTCCAGATCCTCTTCCACGCTCAGCACGGCGGCCCGCGGCTCCATGCTCTTGTGGAGCATCCGGAAGATTTCCTGCTCGATCGAGTGCTCTTCGCTGTCCGGCAGTTTGAATCCGTTATGGCCGAATACCTTGATGCCGTTGTCCTGGTATGGATTGTGCGAGGCCGATATCATCACGCCGGCCTGAAACGGCCCCGTGCGCGTCAAGTACGCCACGCCCGGAGTGGTGATGACACCGGCGTGCCGGACCCGCGCACCGGCGTCCATCAGCCCGCCCGCCACCAGCTCCGCGATCCACGGTCCCGATTCGCGCGTATCCGCGCCCAGCAGAATCTCCGGGCTGGGCCCGCGAAACATCAGGTCGCGCCCCAGCGCCAGCCCAAAGGCATAGACCGTCGCCCGGTCGAGCGGATACTCCCCCGCCACACCGCGAATTCCATCCGTGCCGAACAGTTCTTTACCCACTCACTCTCCTTGGTCGAGTTATTTCTTCCTTACGGTCACTGTCACGGTGACCTGCGGAACTGCCACGAACCGCACCTGCGGGTCTTCCAGATACGCTTTCACCTGGTATTCGAAGGTGCCGGCGCGCGCTGGAATATCGATTTCGTCCGCCAGCGCCGCACTGACTTTCGCCACCCGGCTGGCCGGCCCGGCGATCTCGACCGTCTTCGGGGACACCACCGCCTGCGCCACTTCGTATCCACCGCTTTCTTCGTTCGTGAAGCGCGGCCGGATTCGCACCGTGCGCGTCTGGCTGCGTTCGAATCGGAACCGCACGGCCGGCGGCATCGCCCCCACCAGCCGCACGCCGCGCGGCAGCCTCACGTTGCCGTCGCCGATCTCGAAGGTCCGTTCGCCCGGCTCAACCCCCGACATATCCAGAATCACCTCGGGACGCATGCCGCCCTCCCCGAGCCCGCGCAGCGCTCCCGAAGGGCCGCGCAATTCCAATCGCAGCGAGCTCACCAGGTCCGAGCTGATCTCCAGGCGGTCGGGCAGGTTCTTGTACTCCACACCCACCACCGCGAACGTCGAAAGCTCCGGCTCGCTCGCCACCAGCGCCCACAGCACCACGGCGATCCCCAGGGATAACAGTTTCCACCCCAGGTTCTGGGTCAGAAGCCCCGCCAGCCGCTTCAGCCGTCTCATAGCAGGTTCACCTTATCCTGGGTGCTCTGCTCGGCCGCGTCCACCAGCGGAATGTCCGCCGGGCTCTCATCGATCTTTGACGGCCCCGTCCGCTGCACCCCAAAATGCCGCTCGATGCGCTCACGCAATTCCGCGAGCTGCAGCCCCGGCGCCAGTTCGCCGTACGCCGCCACGGAGATTCGTCCGGTCTCTTCGGAAACCACAATCGACAGGCAGTCGGTTTCCTCCGTGATCCCGATCGCCGCGCGGTGCCGCGTGCCCAATTGCAGCGAAAGCGCCGGGTTGGTGGTCAGCGGCAAGAAACAGGCTGCCGACGTGATGCGGTCCTTTTGCACAATCACCGCCCCATCGTGCAGCGGCAGCCCCGGCGCGAAGATCGAGAGCAGCAGATCCCGGGTGAGTCGCGCCTCCAGCAGCACTCCGCTTTCGATAAACGTTCGCAGCCCGATATCCCGCTCCAGCACGATCAGCGCGCCGATCTTCTGTGCCGCCAGTGTCTCCACCGCCAGCAGAATCTCGTTCACCGATTCCGGATCGCGATACCCGCCCGCCAGTCCGAACCAGCGTTTGCGTCCCAGCCGCGCTAGCGTGCGCCGGATCTCCGACTGGAACAGCACGATGATCGCCAGCCCCAGGTACGGCACAATAAACGAAAGCACCGTCCGCAAAGCTTCCAAACCGGCCCACAGCGCCACCGCATACAGCGCCAGCATGATGAAGATGCCGATGAGGATGTGCCCCGCGCGCGTCCCGCGCACCACCAGAAGCGCCTGGTAAACGAGAAACGCCACCACCAGGATATCCACCACGCCGGTGAGGGTCAGGCTCGAAAATGATGGCAGGAATCGATGGTAATTGGCCATGGACGCGCCGGTGCTGGGAAAATCCTGCCCAGCCGTCTATCTTACCGTAGGGCGCGCAATGCCCGCCTGCCCTGGCCCAGGAGCCGTGAAGAAATCGCTGAGATCGCCGGGTTGACAGACGGAAGCGTCCGTCCCACTTTGGCGAGCGCGCGCCCGCGTTTTTGTGGGGCGGGCGCTTTCGCCTGCCAACCGATTCTTTCACGCTTTCTCAGGCTGCGTGCCATCGGCCCGCGCGGAACTCGCTGACAAAACGTTCCGGCTCGGCCATCTCGGTCTCCACCCGCACGGTGGCGCTCAACAGGTACTGAATCCCAATCGGAATGCCGATGACCGTAACACAGCAGATCCAGAACAACAGCCAACTCCCGGTAAATTCGCATCGCACGATCCTGGACATGCGCTTTTCTCCTTCGACACCTGTTATGGCGCCTTTCTCCGCGTCTCCGAGCCGCTTAAGTCCGCCGCCCCCGTTACAATAAGTCATGCCCTTCGTCTCCGTAGCCGAAGCCATCGAAGAAATCCGCGCCGGGCGCATCCTGGTCGTGGTGGACGACGAGGACCGCGAGAACGAAGGCGACCTCACCATTGCCGCCGAAAAGGTGACGCCCGAGATCGTCAATTTCATGGTCACGCACGGCCGCGGCCTCATCTGCCTGGCTCTCACGCCGGACCGCTGCGATTACCTGCGCCTGCCCCTGATGAGCGCCCAAAACACCTCCCGCTTTGGCACCGCTTTTTGCGAAACCATCGACGCTCGCGAAGGCGTCACCACCGGCGTCTCCGCCGCCGACCGCACCCGCACCATCCTCACCGCCATCGACCCGCTCTGCCGCCCGGGCGACCTCGCGCGCCCCGGCCATATCTTCCCGCTCCGCGCCCAGGCCGGCGGCGTCCTGGTCCGTGCCGGCCAGACCGAGGCCTCCGTCGATCTCGCCCGCTTCGCCGGCCTGACCCCCGCGGGTGTCATCTGCGAGGTGATGAACGAAGACGGCACCATGGCGCGGGTCCCTCAACTGCGCGAGTTTTGCGCCCGCCACAACCTCAAAATGATCTCGGTGGCCGACCTGATCCGCCACCGCATGAAGCATGAACGCTTCGTCCGCCGCGTGGCCGAAGGCTCTCTCCAAACCGGGTTTGGCGAGTTCCGCGCCATCACCTACGGCAGCCACCTCAATCCCGAATACCACCTGGCGCTGGTTCGTGGCGACCTCTCCGGCAAGGAGGGCGTCCTGGTCCGCATGCACGCCCGCTGCCTCTACGGCGACGTCTTCGGCGCCACCGATTGCGATTGCCACCGTCTCATCGGCGGCTCCCTGCGCCAAATCGCCGAAGAAGGCACCGGCGTTCTGGTCTACCTGCACGAAACCGGTCCCGGCTTCCGCATTCAGGAGGACGCGCATGGCGACGCCCGCATGCTCTCACACGGCCGCGATTTCATGCACTACGCCAGCGACACCGGCCAGCGCCAGTTACAGCACGAGCACGGCATTGGCGCCCAGATCCTCTCCGATCTCGGCCTCCACACCATCCGCCTGCTCACCAACCACCCCCGCAAGATCGTCGCCCTGGAAGGTTTCGGCATCGAGGTGGTGGGCCAGGTCCCCATCACCCTGGCCGCCCAACCGTCCGCCGCCGGTTCGCGTTAATAATAGGTTGCGACCTCCGTCCTCATTGGTATGAACGCACGAATCCTCACCACCGCCGCCCTGTTCACCACATTTGCCGGCGTATTGACCGCCCAGACCGTCGATTCCCAAATGCTGAGCCTGGTGATGCCCGATGCCAAGGTCATCGCGGGCGTGAACGTGGATTCGGCCAAGTCCTCGACCTTCGGCATCTACCTGATCGCGCAGATCGGGAACAACTCCGCGGCGCTCCAGCAACTGGTGACGCTCATCGGCTTCGATCCCACTCGCGACCTTCACCAACTGCTCGCCGCCAGCAATGCCAGCGGCAATCACACCGGCCTCGCGCTCGCCCGCGGCAACTTCGATGTCGCCAAGATCACCGCCGTCGTCACCATGGCAGGCGCCCTGACCGAAACCTACTCCGGCTTCACTATCATCGAGGATCCCAAGCAGACTGGCGGCGCCGCCTTCCTGGATGCCACCCTGGTCATGGCCGGCGATATTCCAAGCGTCAAGGCCGCCATTGACCGCCAGAACTCCGGCCAATCGCTCCCCGCCGGCGTGGTCGCATTGGTGAACCAGTGGAGCGGCGCCGAGGATGCCTGGGTGGTCACCACCGTTCCCCCGTACACGTTGACAGCTCCCTCCGGCGTTCCCACCGTGCCGGGCTTGGGCGCCAATGCCCAGGGCATCTTTCAGAAGATCCTCGGAGCCGGCGCCGGCGTGAAGTTCGGCGCCACCGTCGTGACCACCGTGCAAGCCACCGCAGACAACGCGCAGGATGCCACCACCCTGGCCCAAACCCTGCAACTCCTGGTCAACATCGCCCAGATGCAGACCGGCACGAACAGTAACCCTAATGTCACCGCGCTGCTGCAAGGCCTGTCCATCTCCGCCAAAGGCACCGCGCTGAATATCACGGTCAGCCTGCCGGAAGCCCAGCTCCAGCAGTTGGTCCAGCAAGCCAATAAGACGACGCAGAACGTCGTCCGCCCGCACGTTATTCGCAAAAAGTAATGGTGGTGCAGTCTCGCCGGCCGTCTAGCCCGCTTTTCTCGTCAGGTCTCGTCGCGAGGCGCTGGGTTTGTGGGGCGGACACCCTCGTCCGCGCGCGACCCCCTGGTCGCGCTCTTGCTGGCAACCACCCTGACCAGCAGCAGCACGTTTTCTTCGATTCGCCGCGAGAATTTCGCTACCATCGGGCATCAGTGCTGGCTTACTGCCGTGACCGGCGTGTCATAGGATGTATGGGACTGCGGTAGCTTCCAAACGGCCGGTTTCGCCCATGCAGGGGGAACTGCAGCGCGAGAATATGGGCATGCCAACAACGCAGCAATTGGGCTTCACGACATTCGACGGCAAACTCATAGACGGGCTCCATTTCTGCCGGAAGGTCTATGACTTGTTCGACCAAGTGAGGGTCGGGCCCGATGGCATTGCCAAACTTCGACTTCGCCCGACGAAGGTTGAGAAACGGCTTCTCGAAGAGCTGATCCCAATCGCTCGCTACGTGCAGGCACGCTATCGCGAGGGCCGTCGCATCAAGGTGCGTTGGTTCAGCGGATCGCAGCCGTATGACGCAATCCTCTGGTCCTTTGGGCCGCCAGTCGCACATCGAGCGGCTCCGAGAAAGCTCTTCATTGAGGTCACAACGGCCGTTCATCAAAATGAGTACCTCGCGCGTCGGTTGCTCCACGAGCGGGGCGGATCTTTCGGTGTAAAGGGGATTTTCCGGGACAAGAAGACCGGTGACATCGTTTCCAAACCTTATGTGCACGAGGGCCGCGAACTCGTAACAGATTTGGCCAGCCAGATACTCGAACGGATCAAAACCAAGGCCGGCAAAAACTACTCGCCCGCAACGGTGCTGATCGTCAATTGCGTTCCGAACACCCTGATGCTCGATTCTGAATGGAACGACGCCGTCGAACGAGTGACTAAAGCCGAAGTACACTCAGCTTTCCGGGAAGTGTTTCTGCTCGAAACGCTCGGATCTCATTCGACCACGCTCTTCAGAAACCGAAAACGTGGACGCCCACGCCGCAATCCGAAGTGAGAAGTCGTAGCGGGAGGTAACGGGTCCGAGTCGGCTCATCCAGGCTCACGACCTCCTGTGCGAATAGCTGGTACATCATGCCCGCGGAATCGTCATCGCCAAACTCGATAGCAATGTCCCGCGAAGCCCCGTTAATCTGGATGGTCACGAAAAAGCTGATATGCCAACAAAAACTCACTCCCGAAATCATCACTGCCGCCATCGAAGGCTTCGAGGCGCAGAAGACCCGCATAAACTCCGATCAGTTTTCGATCGGCACTCTTTCCACGTGGTCGAGCACCAGAACTTCGACCGGCAGCCTACGCTTTTCCAGCTTCAAACCGAGTTGGTCCTGCAGAGCGTTCAGGAGCGATGGCCCCGGATCCGAAGGCGTGCCGGGTTGAGTCCCCGCCGCGGTAACCAGGGGAGCCTCTTCCGCCGTCCACTTGAGCCGGAAGTCGAAGATTTTCGTGTAGCCGGTCAGATCCTGGACGGGATTATTCAGCTCCCGCGCGAGCGTGTCGGCGAGCTGCGCCATGGTGCTGCCACTCCCCCAAAGCAGGCCCTGGCTGGATCCGAATGCGCCTTTGGATCCTCCCGCCTCGGGGTTGTTCACTGGGCGAATGTTGATCCCGCCCTTGGCTTCCACCAGCGCGTACGCGTTCATCATTCTCGATTCCCGGTGGAAAGTCATTTTGAAGCGCTCCACCAGAAGGGTTTGGAGCATTTTGGGGAACAGGCTCGGCGGCGATCCGGCCGGTGGTTTGGCTACGATATCGAGCCGGACCGAATCGAGCCATTGCGGGCCATCGAGGGAGTAATCCCGGACGTCAAAGGCCATCTTGATGCATTCTTTGAGCGGCACGTCTTTGAACGTCCTCTGGCCGGGGCTGCCGCCGATCGACCACCCCATGTGATTTCCAGTACTCAGCTTCAACGAGGCCACTTCGAACGCCGGTGCGGCGGTCTGCGCGCGCAGGCTGAGCCCGAAGGCGAGGAACAGGACGGAGAGGAATAAGGAGCGGAAAATCTCAGTTGGCGCCACGATCAACCCCGGCCCGGATTCTAGCACGGCAGCGCGGCCAGTGGAGATATGAGGGGGCCGTGGAGTCGGGGACGACAATCGAAGTCCTCTAGGGTCTTGGCGAGGAACCGATGCAGTAAGCTCAGATAAACGCTCAGATTGCTGAACTCCGAGCCGGGCTATCTGGTGGCTTCGCTGAACGCGTCTCCCCGTTGGAAGCTCCGAAGCGCAAACGGCGGAAGATGAGCGCCGCCGCGCGTGCCCGCATCGCTGAAGCACAACGCAAGAGATGGGCTGCGTCCAAGAAGACGTCTTGAAACTCAACCCCGGAAGCGGCTCCCAAGCCCAAACGAAGGCTCTCGGCGGCCGGCAGGAAGACGATCATCGCCGCCACGAAGAAACGTTGGGCGCTGAAACGAGCAGAAGCGACCAAGGCGGAGACGAAAAAGACCGCCAAGGCTCCAAAACAGGGTGAGGCGTAGCCGGCCCCGATCGGAAAATGGTGGCGGTCAGGGCAGCGCGCCAGCGTGACGGCCATCTCGTGATGTCCGGTGCGGTCATGGTCGGGGCAGAGGGACAACCTCAAATGCTGCTGCCGTGGACGGCGTATCACGGGAGGGACGCCGACATTTCAGCTCGAAACACTCCAAGCGACGCCGAGCCTCGGGCTCTGGGGTAGCGCCCGCATGCGTCGAAGAAGCCTTTCCGGCGCCGCTCAGCTATGCTAAGGTCATCCCTCCGGGATGGCCAGTCCCTCCCAGAAGAACGAGGAACGACGCGTTGAGCTCCTTTAGCCAGCTCCTTGCCAAATACAACCGACTCCCGCCCAGTCACCGTGCCGCACTGTTTGGGCTTCTCGTAGTGATACCGGTGCTCATCAACGCCGTGATCACGTACTATTTGAAACTCTCGCTGGATCAAACGTATCAGCCCCAGCTCGCCATAGCAGTTTGCGCTTTCATTGTCTACACAGTCTTACGGCGCTATGTCCAATTAAAGGCCGAGATCCTCGACCGAGCATCTGAGCGCCAACGAAATGCACTCGGGCAGGCTCAAGAATCTTTCGACGCTATCACTGCAAGCCGCCTATCGGATTTGCACGAACACTTTTCGAACTATGCCGAAGGAACGGAAACGGCCGGATTTCCTCTGGGCCTAACTTGTCCCGCGACTTGCCAAAGTATCGGGCAAAATCGGCAACGGTGTTTGTGTAAACGCGGATCGTCTGCGGGGAGTAGTTCCGCAGACGGAGATCCTCAGTCATTCGTTTGCGTAATTCGGTCATAAACGACCTCCTCTCGGTCGTTCAATGCTTTCAAATTACGCGGAATGCCGGGGATAGGTATCTACCGCGCCGGCCCTGCTGCCGCGGCAGCGGCTTCGTTCAAGTCCCCGTCACGTCAACAGGCCGTCTAAAGCCCGACCCGGAAGCCTGAAGGCGCCCGCAGATACCTGGCGCGAAATCCCCCCACTACCTCAGGCAAAGAGCCCCATAAGCCCGCGTCTGGAAGCCTTAATCTTGGCGGGTAGGCAGCGGGGCTGCCACTAAACGAGCCAAGTGAACATCACCTCTACCCATGCCCCGCCGGACATAAATCCCGATAGAACGGACACCTCTTGCACCGTTCGCCTTCCCTCAGCGGAAACTCTCCCCGCTCCTGCGCCTCCTGGAATTCCTTGACCATCTGCTCCGGCGATTCCAGCAGCGACGGCGTCAGATCCACCTCCACCGCCGTATTCGGCCGCAGAAAATGCAGCCAGGCCCGGCGAGGCGCGCGTCCCGCCACCCGTTCCACCGCCAGCGCGTAAAGCCGCACTTGCAGTTCGTAATCGTGCGCGCGCTGGTGCGCCTCCACGGCCGTCACCGCATCGGTCTTGTAATCCACAATCGCCAGTTCGCCGCCCTCTTCGAACCACAGGTCCACCTGGCCGCGAATGACCAGGCCCTCCACCGCCATCAGAAAATCGAACTCGCGCTCCACGCGCGCGGCCCGCGCCACGCGCTTGCCCAGCGCGCTCTCGCGAAACACCTGCGCCAGCCGCACCGCCTGCGCGTCCGGCGAAGCCACCTCGCTCCCCGCCAGCAGCGCGTGTACCTGGCTGCCCAGCTCTCCGGCCGGCAACTCGCCGTCAGGCTCCTCGAGTCTCCGCAGCCTTCCTTCGAATCCCAGGTAGTGCCCCAGGTAATACGCGCGCGGGCAACTCGCGAACTGCCTTAGGTCCGTCACCGTCGCGTTGCTCTCCTGCCGCTCCACCATCGGCGCCGCCGGAACCAGCTCGGCTTCTCGCGCGACGGTTGGGACGCGCACTCCGGTCCCCACAATGGGCGCGCCTTCCGTCGCCCGGTTCGTCGTCACCACCCGCAACTTCCACTCTTTCCCGTCCGGCGCCGCCATCGTCTGCGCCTCATCCCGAGCCTGGACCAGATCCAAATCCAACTTCAGCCGCCCCGCCACATCCTTGGCCCACTTCGCAGGTTTCCCCGAGAAGCTCAGCACGAGATGCTCCTCGGCGCGCGTCGTCGCCACGTAGAGCAGCCGGTTGCTTTCTTCGTCCTCCCGCTTTTTCCATTCGCCGCGCAGCGCGTGTTGGAACCGATCGTCCTTCTCGTCGCCCGTGGCCGGGTCCCGCCACCGCGCCCCCAATCCGTATTGCCGCGAGAAAGCCACCACCGGCGTGCTGGTATCGACGCCCTTATGCAGGGCCGCCAGGAAGACCACCGGAAACTCCAGCCCCTTGGACGCGTGCACCGTCATCACGTTCACGGCGTCGCTCGAATCCTCCGGAGGCGCATCCTGCTCGCGCGGATTCGAATCGCGCAGCAGTGCCAGCTCTTCCACAAATTCGTCCAGCGCCATCTTCCCCGCCGCCTGCCGCGCCTGCGCCATGAATTTATCGATATTCGCCGCCTCGCGCGCGCCCCATGCCGCCGCGTACCCGCTGCGGTCCATGGCCTCCGCCAGCAGCCGGTCGAAGGTGACGTACTCGCGCCGCACCCGCCACCCGCGCAGCCGGTCGCGGAAGCCGCACAGCCTCTCGTAATCCTCCGCCTTGAAGTCCCCGGCGTTCTCCGCTCCCAACCGCATCAGCGACCCGCCCAGGTTGTCGCCCATCGCCTTCACCGCCAGCAGCGCTTCATCCGAGACTCCCGCCAGCGGCGACCGCAGCACTGCCGCCAGGCTCACCTCATCGCGCGGATTCGCGATCGTGCGCAGCAATTGCGTCAGGTCTTTCACCTCCGCTGTCTCGTAGAAGCCCTTCCCCATGTTCACCACGTAGGGAATGCCGACCTCCTCGAAGGCCTGCGTAAAGGCCGCCATCACCTCGGTATTCCGCACCAGCACGGCCACGCCCCGGAATTCGAATCCTTCCGCCACCAGCTCCACGATGCGCCGCGCCACCCATCGCGCTTCCGCTTCCAGATCCGCGGCGTTCAGAAGCTCGACGCAAACCTCCCTCGGCTTGTCGAAAACCCTCCGCGCTACCAGCGGACGCTCCACGATCCCGTGCGCGCTCTCCACGATCGTTTCCACGGCGCTCAACACTTCCGCCCGGCTGCGGAAGTTGTCGGTCAGTTCCACCAGGTGACGGCCCCGCTCGGCAATGTCCTGTCGGTATCGCTCAAACTGCTCCGGTTCCGCATGGCGGAAGCCGAAAATCGACTGATTGATGTCTCCCACCGCATAAAATCGGTCCGCCGCCCGCACCAGTTCCATCAGCCGCGCCTGCTGCCCGTTGGTGTCCTGAAACTCGTCCATCAGGATGTGGTCGAACTGGCCGCGCACACGCACCCGCGCCTCCGTGTTCTCTTCCAGCAGTCGCACCGCGTACTCTTCCAGGTCCGCGAAATCCAGCAGCCCGGCCTGCCGCTTGCGTTCCCGGTACAGCCGGTCGAAGCGCGCCACAATCTCCAGCAGCATCCTTCGCTCCGTGGCATACAACTCCGTGATCAGCGAATAGCGAGTTTCCTCGATCTGTTCCTTCATCCGCTTCAGCAGGTTGTAAGCCGTGTTGCCGCGCTTGCACTTGGTGAGGTTGCACGAAAACGCGCCGATCGCCTCGAGCGCCGCCCGCGGCCCATCCGCCGTCACGATGCGCTCCGCCCCATCGAGCGCCCCACGCCGTTCCTCCTTCTGCGAGTAGCCCCAGTTTGTCGCCGGTTCGTTGCGCAGCGCGCCCAACGTTTCGGCCACCTCTCTCATGCTGGTCCCCGCCGGCGCCGCAAAACCGGACAACTGCTCCACCCGCACGCCCGCGCCCCGCATGGCGTCGTACGCATCCAGCACGGCCCGGTCGAAATCCGCCGAGGACAACCCGCGGATCAGCGCCTTCATTCCCGCCGGGTGCTCGCCGAGCAGCCCGTCCATGGCCGCGCTCATCGATTCCAGTTGCAGCCGCTTGCTTTCGTTCGCGTCCGCCACCGTGAACTCCGGATCGATGCCCGCGAACACCGCGTTCTCCTTCAGCAGCCGCGAGCAAAACCCGTGTACCGTGGAGACCCACGCCCGCTCCATCTTCGCGCGCATGCCGAGCGAGTCCTGGAAGCGCTCCGCCAGCTTCTTGCGCATATTGCCAGCGGCCTTCTCCGTGAACGTGATCGCCAGAATGCGCAGCGGGTCCACCCCCGCTTCCACCAGGCGTCCGAAGTACTCCACCAGCACGGTGGTCTTCCCCGACCCCGGTCCCGCCACCACGCACGCATCCAGATGGCGCTTGCCGGCGTCGATCGCCTTCTGCTGGTCGGGCGTAAAGTCCACTTCCTTCATGCGCCCTCCGCCTCCGCGGCCTCTTCGCCCGCCACGCGGCACACGTCGCGGAAATCGCAGTACCGGCACTTGTCGCGGTCCGACGGCGCCACTTCCATCCGCCCGCTGCGAATCGCCGCGACAATCGACATGGTCCGCTCAGTGGCCGCTTCCCGCCAGCCCGCCGGCAGTTCGCCGTCCTTCCACTTCACCAGCACCACCCCGCCCTTCAGCCCGATGTACGTCATCCCCGCGGGTTCGAGTCCGAAGAACCGCTCCGCCGCCAGCAGGTATAGCGGCGCCTGCAGCAGGTCGTTGTTGTCCTTCCGGGCCTTGGTATTTTTCTCGCCGCTGTACTTGTAATCGATCACCAGAGCGCGGCCGTCCGGCTCCACGTCCAACCGGTCAATTATCCCTTTCACCTCCACGCCCTCTTCCAGAACAAACTGGAAGTCCGCTTCCGTGCGCGATTGCTCGCCGCCACGCGGCGCTTCGCGGTCGTTCGCGAAGGCCCGCAAATCGTCCAGCATGGCGTTGCGCAGCCTCTCGCGGTGGTAGCCCGGCGGAATCTGTTTTTCCTCCACCTTGCTCGCAAACACCTCTTCGAACAGCGTGTCCAGGTCCTGCGGCTGCGCGTACAGTTGTGCCAGCACCGCATGCACGATGTTCCCCTGCGTCAGAAAATCCAGCCGCTTGTCCGGGCGCACCGGCCGCTCCTTTAGCCGAAGCACCGAGCGGCCGAAGTATTGGAACGGGCACTGCAAATAGCTTTCCAGGCGCGTCGGCGAGACAGTCTCCGTCTTCTCGCGCAGAATCTGCAGCAACTCCGGCGCGCGAATCCCTTCCCGCGGCCCGCCACCCGGTCCGCGCCGGTCGCGCGGCTGCGGCTTCACCGCGCGCGCCGTCTGCTCTTCCACCGCCGCCGCGCATTCCTCCACAAACAGCGACCGCAGGTTGGTTTCCCCGCGCGGGCTGAACTCCGGATAGGAAAGCGTCGCCAGCATGGTGGCCCGCGTGATCGCCGAATCGAACAGCGCCCGCTCCTCCCGCTCGAACTCCACCGCCGTCCGCACCCGAATCCCGGCCGCGTTCAGTTGCACCCGCGCCGCTTCGGGAAAGAACACATCCTGCGGATGCATCTGCGGGAATTGCTTTTCCACCATCCCGCACACGAACACCACCGGCAGCACCCACTGCCGCGCTTCGTGCGCGCTCAGCACGTGCACCACGTTGCGCCGCCCGTCGTTGAGGCGCAGGGGCTTCAGCCGCAGCACCGCCTTCACCGCCCGCCAGAAATCCTCGATCTCGACCGTGTGCCTCGTTCCCAGCGCGCAGGCCGCCTCGTCGACCGCCTGGTCGAATTCGTCCAGCGCCCGAGCCTGGCTACGCCACATCTCCGCGCGCTCCGCATCCGGCTCCGGACGCGTCGGCCGGAACAGGTTCCGCAGCGTCCGGAACCGCGCCGCCCAATCCTTCGGCGTCAGAGCAAAGGACCTCCACTCTTCAATCTCTCCCAGCGCGTCGATCCGATGCAGCAGCGGTTCCGCCCCCTCTGCCAGCGCCTTCAACCCTCCCAACCCGGCATTCGGCATCTGTTCGCGCACCTTGAAGTCGAAGCGGTCCATGGCGTTCCAATCGGCGAACCGCGGCGCCAGGCGCAGCACCTTCAGCGTTTCGCCGTGGTCCCATCCACCCAGCATCGCGTCCACCGCCCCGCTCAGGTACCGCACCGCCGCGTGCCGGTCCAGCCGCTGTTCAAGGTAGAACCGCGCCGGAATCCCGAACCGCTCCAGCGTCGACCGCAGGATCGGCACGTAGGTCTCCGCCGCGCGCACGATGATCCCCATCTCGCGGAATGGCCGGCCCGCCGCCGCCTGTTCCAGGATGCGCCGCGCAATTTCCTCCGCTTCGCGCTCGATGCCCGCCGCTTTCACCACCGCCAGCGCAGGCGCAGTTCGCCTCCGCGGCGCGCGCTCTTCGCGGAATCCCATGCCCTCCAGCCGCTTCCGCAGCGCCGGCGTCAGATCGCCGTCCGCCAGCGCCATCGTGACCTCACAATGCCGCCCCAACGCCCCAATCATCCGCAACTCCGGATCCGGCAGCGCGTGAAACCCGTCCAGCCATACCGTGCGGATTCCGCCCGTGCCCTCGCGTTCCATACGCGCCGCCACTCGCTCCAGCCGCCGCGCCCGCAGTTCCAAGCCGCGCGCCTCCAGTTCGCGGTCCACTTCCGCGTAGACCTCCAGAAACGCCGCGCCCAGCGGTGTATCCGGCAGACACTCGGCCAGCCGCGCGCTGTCGCACCCCGCCGACGCGAACTCCTCGATAGTCCGCGCCAGCGCCGCGCAGAATCCCGCCGTATCCACCACGCGCGCGAATTCCGGCCGCCGCAGCCGCCGCGCCGCCTGCTCCACCAGCAGGTACACCACGGGCTGCTCCGCCAACAGCGCCCCGCCCGCGCTCTCTTCGACGAACCCGTTAAGCGTCTGGATCAGCTTCCGATGAAAGACCAGCCCTTCGCGCGCCACTTCGTTCTGCAAGTGCTGCGCCAGCGTGGCCGTCGGCGTCAGCAATCGTACGCCCTCACCGCCCGTCCGCAGCGCCTCGCGAAACTCGTTCAGCAGGATGGCCGTCTTGCCGGAGCCGGCCGGACCCGTCAGTAGCCGCATCGGATCTTAGTGTATCTTGAGTCCGTGGCTCCGGAGTGGTGTTGTGCTCTGGCCTTCGCCGGATTCCGTCAGCTTAAGGCTTGCGATAGCGCGGCCGACCCATCGGTCTCACCACCCCTACCTCTCCGCTGCTCGTCCACGTCCGCATCTGCGCCCGTCGCGCCGGGCAATAGTCCCGCGTAAGAACAACGCGGCGCTGGGATTCCTCCCGGCGCAGCGCAACCCTGTGTGAGAAGCTCGCTTGGTGCGTGGCGTTAGTTTCTTTATCTCTTGCGCCTTTTTCGCCATGTCGCGCCTAGCCCGATCAGGGCCATCCCTGCCAGCACGAATGTCCCCGGCTCAGGTGTGGTCTGTGAGCTGGTGCTGGTGAGTTGGAACTCGTTGATGATAGCCTCGCAGTCTTGTGATGCGATGACGATAAGGTACGTGTATGTCGTAAAACTACTGATGGGTTCGAGTGTCCCATTTGTGGGTATAGGGCTCGATGCCAGGACGGAAAGACCGCTGAACGTTTGTGAATTAGTGCTCGTAGTTGGGGCCGTATCCGTGCCGTAGACCGTCCACCCTTCCGTTATGTGGTTCAACTCGATGGATGCAGAAGTATATCCCTTGCTGATCGGATCGCTGAAATCGAGCACCACAAAACTCTCGGGAGTGACCATGTCGCTTGTGGCCTGTACGCCCACGCCGCTGGAGCTCTCACCCAACGCCGATAGTTTGCCGGTGGCCGTCGTCCCGCTTACGGCTTGGTAGCTGCCGTTGTCGTAACCCCAAGCCTCGACAGGAAGGCTTGCTCCGGCGCCCGTGCCATAGAAGGTCAGTGGGTTGCCACTACTGCTTCCAGTGAAAGAATAGACAATATTGTCCGCATGTGCCAGCGGTAGTGCTGCGATCAATGCCGCCGTGATGATGAATACCCTCTTCATGGTTCCTCCCTAATCAGTCTCCGAACTGAACGTCAACTTCTGGTAACCTTGGCAATAGTCATCTGTTAAGGCTGACGTAATTCTACCCTGAGCAACTAAAATAGGAACGGCATGGCGTACCAACTGGGTACTGCGAGTAATTCAAGAGACGTCCGTACCGAAGCACTCCGGAGAGTTAGTGCAACTGTGAACCTCTAAGATCGGCAAACCGGTAGTACTTTTTACGTGAATCCACGCGGCGGTACTAGAACTTATTTGGCCGGGCATCCCCTTTTGACGCTCCTCGTCCCAATTCCCCCGCCACTGGCCTACAATGGTTGCTTCTATGTCTAAACGTGCAGGCCTCGTCTGCTTCCTGCTGCTCGCCGCGCTGTTCGTGATCGTCAACCGCGGCGCTTACAAAGGCTTCTTCACGGACGATGATTTCGACCACCTGAGCTGGACGCGCAACGCCGGCGCGGCCATGTTCATTCAGGGGCTCCTCACGCCTCGTTTCCAGCCCAACAACTTCCGGCCCGCCGGCCACTTCTTCTATCACGAAGAGGAGAACCTCTTCGGTTTCGATTTCCCCAAGTACGTCGCGTCGCTCCACCTTCTGCATCTCTTCAACGTGTGGCTGGTCTGGCTGCTGGCCCGGCGGTTGGGCGCGCGTCCCTTGCCCGCGGCCGCCGCCTGCGTGTTCTTCGCGCTCCACATGGGTTTCTTCGATGCGGTCTGGAAGCCCGCCTACATTTTCGATGTCCTGTGCGCCACCTTCAGCCTGCTTAGCATCCTCAGCTATGCGCGGGGCCGCTGGGTCCTGAGCTTCATCTGCTTCTGGCTGGCGTACAAGGCCAAGGAGCTGGCCGTCATGCTGCCCTTCCTGCTGGCCTGTTATGAAATCTGGTTCGGCAGCCGGAAATGGAAACCCCTCATCCCCTTTTTCCTCGTCTCGTTTTCCTTCGGGCTGCAGGGGCTGCTGATCAATCCCAATATCGATAACGATTCCACCTTCCACTTCACCGCGCTCGCCCTTGGCCAAACCATCCCCTTTTATGCCGGCCGCATCCTGCTGGTCCCCTATCTCGGTTTCGCGCTCCCCATCGCCCTGTGGTTCAAGCCCAATCACCGCGTGCGCTTCGGCCTGGCCGCCCTGCTGCTCCTTTTCCTCCCCATGCTTTTCCTGCCCGGCCACATCGATACCGCTTATTGCTACCTGCCGTTCGTTGGACTGGCCATCGCCTTTGCCGGCATGGCCGAAGCCAGCCACATCGCCGCGCTCGCTTTGTTCTTTCTCATATGGCTGCCGCTCGATCTTCACGAACTGCGCCTCCAGCGCCGCGGCACACTGGCCCACGATGACGACGCCCGCGCCTGGGTCACCGCCTGGGATCGTTATGCCCGCGGCAATACCCCTCCCGACCACGTGGTTTATTCCGGTGCGCCCGACGGCTTCGGCAGTTGGGGCATTATCGGCGCTATCAAATGCTCCTACCACCAGGCGCCTCCCGACATCCAGTACGCCGACCCGCCCGTGCTTCCCGCCGGCTCGGATCATGCCCGCGTGGCCTTCGCCTCCTGGATTAGCGCCCTCCACACACTGGATATCGTCGAGCATTCGCCGCAAACGCCCGACGCCTCCTTCATCTCGACCACCAGCGCCACACCCGTCTGGCAGTTGGAGAAAGGCTGGTTTGGCCCGGAGGGCGGCTTCCGCTGGATAGCCCCCGACACCGCCGCGCGTCTCGAACGGCCCGGGGACGCAACCCGATTCCAATTGCGCGTGTTCCCCAACACCACCCTTCTGGAAAAGGTCGGCCCCGTCACCGTTCACGTTTCCATCGATGGTCGCGAGCTGGAGCCCCGGCGTGTCGCTCAAGCCGGCTGGCAAACCCTGGAATGGCCTCTGCCGCCGGCGCCCGCCGGTCCGGTCGAAGTGTCCATCCGCACCGAGCCGCCGTTCCACGGCGCTCTCCGCACCCTCGGCATCCCCGTCGGCGACTTCGGCTTTAAGGCAGCGCCTCGACCGCCCCCATCAGATCGCCGGTGAGCCGCAGCACCGCCCAGCGCGCCCGCTCGCTCGCGTACTGCGCGTCGTAAAACGCCATCCACTTGTCGTTCTCCACCACCCGCGCTTCTTCCACCTGCCGAAGCGTGACGCGGCCTTCCTGCATCTGCGCCAGGTAGACGGAGATCTGTTCGCGCGCCGCATCCAGATCCAGGCGCGCCACCTCGGCCGCCGTCTCAGAACGGCGAACCGTGCGATAGGCTTGCTCCAAATCGGTGCGGATTTTGTTGCGCGTGTTGTTGAGGTCGATCTTCAGGTGCGAGATATCGGCCTCCGTCTGTGCCACCTCCGCCCCTAGGGCCGTGCCCGCCAGCAGCGGCCACTGGAAGGACATCCCGATTTCCCCGTTGTTGCGCTGGAACTTGCTGAAGTATTCGGCGTAGTTGTTGAACTTGGCGAGCAGCGAGTATTGCGCCACCAGGTCCACGCGCGGCAGACGCTGCGCTTTTTCGCCCTTCACCTCGAATCCTTTGGAGATGATTTGCGATTCCAGCCGCCGCAGGTCCTTGTTGGATTCGAGCGCCGCGTTGACGGCTTCCTCTTGGGATTTCGGAAGCGCCGGAGCCGGCCGCTGCTCGGCCACCGCGCGCACCCGGTCCTCGGCGGAGAACCCCAGCGCCATCGCCAGCGCCGTCTCCGACTGTGCCTGGTCGTCCTCCAGCAGATCGGCCGCCTGCCGCGCCCGCGCCAGGTTGTAGGCGGCTGTCTTCTCCGCCAGCGGCAGCGCACGCCCCTCCTTCACCTGTGCCTGGACGCTCTCCAGCACCTTCTGCAGGCTGTCGGCCTCTTTGCGTGCCAACTCCAGGATGCGCGCCGAGCGTTCCGCGTCCAGATACAACGACGTGGTCCGGTAGGCCACTTCATCGCGCTTGCCCGTCACCGCCAGCGCGGCGCCGCGCGAGTCTTCTTTGGCCTGCGCCACCGCGTAGCTCTGCTGCCGGTTGAAGATGTCCTGCAGCGCGTTGGCCTGCACCAGGCTCGGCGCGGAGCCCTCGATGCTCATCGGGAAGCCGTTGCTGTACGCCAGGCCGCTCCCTACTACCAGTCGTGGGGCAAACGGGCTCCGGGAGATGCGCACGGCCTGCCGCGCCTTGTCTTCATCCAGACGCGCCAGCGCGATATCGGGGTTCTGTCGAAGCGCCGTCTCCACCGCTTGCCGCAGCGTCATGGGCCGTACTTCGGCGCGAGCCAGACAGACAAATACCAGAAAGAAAACTGCGATTCGAGACATACCCCATTGTACTGGCGTCACCCTGGGGGCTTCCGGCTCCCGCATCCCGCCGGCATACCCAGGGCCAAGCCCTTGCGGGTTGTGGCACAATCAACCCATGACGCGACGTCTTCTCAGCGCTTCCTTTGCTCTTCTCCTGCTGGCCGCCGCGGGCCCGGCGCAAACGCCCACCAACGGTAAGCGGGTTCACCGCCTGCTGATCCATAACGCCACGGTGGTGGACGGCAACGGCACTCCTGCCAGCGGGCCCAAAGACATTCTCATCGAAGACAACACTATCGCCGATGTCGTCGCGCTCGATCCGGTGGCTCTCGGCCGGGGCGGCGGGCGGCGCGGACCGGCGCCCGACGCGGTGATCGATGCCACGGGCAAGTACGTGCTCCCCGGGCTCATCAATGCTCACGCCCATCTGCAGGAAGAACGCGGCGGCAAGCCCCAACCGATCGAGTACGAACTCGATATCTGGCTGGCTTGCGGCATCACCACCATCCGCGACGTGGGCAGCGACACGCGCCGCGCGCTCGAGCTCCGCCAGCAGAGCGCCGAGGGCAAGATCGCCGCGCCGCGCATCTTCGTTTACCCGATGTTCGGGCGGCCGCGCGATGCCCAGGCGGCCGCGGAGCATGTCCGCGAGTTGAAGGAGATGGGCGCGGACGGCATCAAGATCCTCGGTATCGATCGCGACACCATGCAGGCGATGGAGGGCGCGGCGCACTCGCTCGGTCTGCGGGTGGCGCACCACGCCGGCGTTGAGGAGACCAATGCGTGGGACGACATCCAGTTCGGCACCACCAGCATCGAGCATTGGTACGGTATTCCGGACGCCGCCATCGAAGCCGGCGTGCAGAACTTTCCCTCCACTTACAACTACAACAACGAGACCGACCGCTTCCGCTACGCCGGCCATTTGTGGCGCGAAGCCAACCCGGAGCGGCTTACCAAGGTGCTGCAGGCGATGGTGGACGCGCACGTCGCCTGGGACCCCACGCTCGATATTTACGAGGCCAGCCGCGACTTGCAGCGCGCGCAGACGCAGCCGTGGTTCGCCTATTATCTGCACCCCACGTTGGAAGAATATTTCCGCCCCAACCCGTCCAACCACGGTTCCTATTTCATCGGGTGGACTTCCACCGACGAAACTTTCTGGAAAGAGAATTACCGCTTGTGGATGGCCGCGCTGCGCCAGTTCGACCGGCTGGGCGGCTTGATCGGCATAGGCGATGACGCCGGATTCATTTACCAACTGTACGGCTTCGGCTTCCTCCGCAACTTCGAACTGCACCAGGAGGCCGGTTTCCATCCGCTCAAGATCATCCAGCAGGCCACCGGCAACAACGCCAAGATCCTCGGCCAGGAAAATCACCTGGGCCGCGTGCGAGCCGGTTGGGCGGCCGACCTGATTGTGGTGAACGGAAACCCGCTGGAGAATCTCAAAGTGCTCTATCCGACCGGCGTGGATGAGATTCGCGACGGCCAGACGGTCCACACCGGCGGCGTGGAATGGACCATTAAAGACGGCATCCCGTACCATGCGCCGGAACTGCTGGCGCGGGTGAAAGAGATGGTGGCGCAGGCGCGGAAGGGCAACCCCGCCACCAAGTGACACCAACTGGTAGCGCCGGCGGTCTTGCCGCCGGTGTGCGCGCTCTTTACCAATACAATATTCAAGGAGAGAACCGGCGGCAAAGACCGCCGGCGCTACCGCAAATTCTCGTTAAACCACGCGATCATGCGCAGCAGCACGTCTTTTTGATGCTCCGGCTTGTGAAAGGAATGACCCTCGTTGGGGTAGACCACCATCTGCGTCTTCACGCCGATCGTCTTCAGCGCGTGCCAGAACTCGTACGATTGCGGAGCGGGGCACTCGCCGTCGCGGTCGCCTGCCACGATTAGCGTCGGCGTCTTCACCTGCTTGATGAAGTCGATGGCAGACATCTTCGCGTAGACCGCGGGGTCGTCGTAGACCGACGCACCGAAGTACGGGATCATCCAGGTGTCGATGGCGTTCTGGCCGTAGTAACTTTGCCAGTTGGAGATCCCGGCGCCGGCCACCGCGGCCTTGAATCGGTTGGTCTGAGTGACGGCGAACATGGTCATGAAGCCGCCGTAGCTCCAGCCCGTGATGCCGATGCGCTGCGGGTCCACCGGCGCCGAACGGATAGCTTCGTCCACGCCGGCCAGGATGTCGCGCAGGTCGCCGCCTCCGAAATCCCTCACGTTGGCGGCGGCGAACTTCTCGCCTTGTCCGTAACTGCCGCGCGGATTCGGCATCAGCACGAAGTATCCCTGCTGCGAAAGCAGCGCGGGATTATATCCGGGCCGCGGCCAGGTCGGCTTCACCGACGAGGCCGGGCCGCCGTGCACGGCTACCACCATCGGATATTTCGTGCCGGCATCGAAGCCGGCCGGATAGATCAGCCAGCCTTGGATGTTGAAGCCGTCGTTGGTCCAGTGCAGACTCTTGGCATCTCCCCAGAGCGGTTTGCGCAAGCGGTTCTCGTGCGTCACCTGCTTCCAATCGCCGATGCGGCCGCTCCAGATTTCGGGCGGCTGCTTGAACGAGTGGCGAATTACGGCGCTCGATTTTCCGTCGGCGGTCATCGAAATGCCGGAATCGTCGAACGGCGGATTGATGCTCTCGTCACCCTGCCAGAGGCGTTCCGTCTGGCCGGTGGCGGGGTCGAGTTGCGAGATGGCGCTGCCGCCGTCGTGGTGTTCGGTGAAGAAAAGGTAGCGCGAGTTCCTGGGCCAGGTGATGTTGCTCGCCGAGGCTGCCATCCCGGGGGTCAAATTCTTGGCCGTGCCGCCGGCGGCGGGAATCTGGAACACGTCTCCGCCGGTTGAGCCCTCATCGCTCATCAGGCCGCCGATAAACACGACGGACTTTCCGTCGGGCGCCCAGCGCGGCGTCGCGATCTGCAGTTCGACGGGCGGCTTGTAGATCGATTTCATTTCACCGGATGCGCCGCCCACCGTGTAGAGCTGCGCGGTCCACCAGTTGGCGTCGCCATCGCCGGGAGCGGCGGTGGCGGCAAAGCCGCGGCCGACCGGCGACCAATCGTATTCGTAGACGTACATGTCCTTGGGCGTGAGTTGGCGCGCCGCGCCGGTCGAGGCGTCGACCAGCGTCAAGCGCTGTTCGAAGATTTGCGATTCCAGCACGCCGGAATCCGGCGGCACGGGGTCGAGCGGGCCGGCGGCGTGCGGCAGGTTCTCGGTGAAAAGGATGGCAATCCGCTTGCCGTCGGGCGACCATTTGGGCTCGGCCACGAGCCCCTTCAGATGCGTCAACTGGCGAGCCGCGCCGCCTTCCGCGGGCGCCACGTAAAGCTCGAGCTGTTCCTTCTTCGCGCAATCGGAAAGAAACGCGAGCTGCTTTCCATCGGCGGACCACGCGAGGGAATGCTCGTCGCACGCGACTTTGCCGTCGCCGGCGCCGACGCGGACGCGCGGCGCGATGTAGACGGCCGATTGATTGGGCGCGGCCATCGCCTCCACGTAAGCCAGGTGCGCGCCGTCGGGCGAGATGGCGGTTTCGAGGAAGCGATGGGTTTTCGAGATCTCAGCCAGAGCCGGGTCCACCGGAACCACGGGCTGGGCCTTGAGAAGTGTTGCGGCGATTAGAAAAAAGAGTCGCATGGTCAAGTTGAGAGCTTAGCAGATCGGGTGGAAGAACTGCCGGGCTGCGCAGCACCGGAAGCCGGCTGAAGCCGGCTGCGGCCAGAATGGGCCGCCCCACTAGGTCGGCTTTTTCGACCCTGTCGGGCTGCCGCGCTTTGCCGAGGCATCACAGGCCACAAAAGGCGCTCGGCCTGTCCCACGAGGTGGCTCACTGTCCGATCAGCTCATCCACCTCGCCGGGCAGCGGGCCGGCCATCTCGCGCAACTTTTCGAACAAGGCGTCGTACAAAGATGCGTAGGCTTCCAGAGCCGGGTCCGATTGACGCGGCTTGGCAAACGTGCGCCGCATTTGCCGCACGGCCACCAGCAGGAGTTTCAGTTCGTCGTCGGTAAAGCCGAGGGTTTTCGCCATATGATGATGAGTGCCGCCAGCGCGGCGATCCATGCCAGCACGCTCACCGCCGCCATAATTCGCGGTTCGGCGGTGGCGCGGTATTCGAGTTCGATGTGCGTGGCCGCCGCGGCGGCCGGGCGTAGCACCACGAATCCCAGGTTGTCGGTTTCGATCGGAATCTCGTGGCCGTTTTGCGCGGCGCGCCAGCCGGGGTCGGCATTGACGCGCACCGCTACCAGGCGGCCAGCGGGCGCCGCGCCATCGATCGCCAGCGCGTCGGTCCGCAGCCATCGTGTCTGTAACACCGGCCGCGCGCCGTCTTCCATGGCGGCCACGTAGCGCTCCAGCACCCACGGCTTCGCCGCGGCTCGCTCGCCGGGCAGTTCCTCGCGGCTCACCAGGTGCGCCAGCGGACGCGCCGGCAGGCCATAAATGGTGTCGTCTTCTTCGTGATACAGCGGCGCGAGCGCGGCGGTGAGGCGCTCGGGATGAACGTAGTCGCGGTAATACTCGCGGCTCTTGGGGCCGTGGATCACCAGGTACTCGGTGTTCATGGCCTTGAGCTGCAAGAGCGTGTCGGCGGTCTCGTGGCCGGGGCGGACATCTTTGCCGGTGCGCACGTGGTACGCGAGGTCCCACGGCATGCGATTGGTGAGGCCGGTCTCGAATCCGCCACCCACTTGCGGCAGGTCGAACCACGAGTTCATGCGGAAGCGCAGCCCGCCGGAGGCGAAGACGCGGCCTTCGGGCGGATGATCGGCCATCCAGCGGGCCAGGTGGAATTCGATGGATTGTTCGCGCGGCGCGGGCATCCACGGGCCCCATCCCTGGGTCGCGTAAGCCCAAAGCTGCGGGGTTCCGGCCAGCAGCAGCACGCCGCCGGTTCCGATGGCACAGAGCCGCACCGTGGAGTTTGAGCTGCGCATGGCGAGGCGCACGGCTTCCACCAGCGCGAGCGCCAGGAACAGTTCGAACTCGATGGCGTAGCGCCGCGATTCGGGGATAGTGTCCAGCCCGTAAAGATAAAAGACCGACGCGATCCAACCAAAGGTGAAGGCCGCCATGGTCACGAAGCAAAGGTAGAAAGACCCGCGGAACAGGCGAAAGAGCAGGCGGACGGAGAGCACGCTGGCCACCAGGCCGGCCACCAGCCAGTGTTGCGCCTTGTCGAAGTGGTAAGCGAGAGAATCGGTGGGCCAGTTAAAGACAATGGTGCGGATGAACGTGGGCGTGAGCCAGAAGCAGGCCAGCAGATAGCCCAGCCCGCCCGCGGCGCAGATGCGCCAGGCGCGGAACTCGGGCACGCCCAGCGATGCCAGCAGCAGCACGACGCAGGCAATCGCGAGCGAAAAGGCGCCCACCCAGTTCACCAGCGGAGTGGCGGCCAGCAGGAGCGCGGCCACCAACACCGGCGGGTATCCGCGCCGCCGGGCGGCGATCCACAGCGCCAGCAGAACCAGCGGCATCAGCGCGAGCGCGGTATTGTGGGGGCCTTCGCCATACTTCGCCAGCACCTGCACGCGCCAGGGAAGTTGCACGATGCCGCGGTCCTTTTCCACCGCCGGAAACAGCCCATACGAAGGCGAAAGCAGACTGTAGACCAGCGCCGCGATCAGCGACCAGCGGCGGCTGCGCGTGAAGTGCAGCGCGAAGAAGAACGCGGTTACCGGGCCGGCGCAGGTCGCGAGCGAAACGATGGTGCGGTAAATGTGAGCCAGATCGGCATGCGGCATCAGGTGCGCGAGCGCGGCGGTGAGATAAGGCAACACCGGCACGTAGAGGAAGCGCGTGGGCAGGCCGCAGTATTGAAGCGGGTTCCAACCCCACGGATTGGGATGGGCGGAAACGAAGCGGGCGATGGCCACGTAGCCGTCTTCGATGGATCCGCGGAAGGGCAACTCGCCGTGCATGAATAACGGCCCGTTGAGCGCCACGTTGAGCAGCAAGATGGCAAGCGCCGCGAGCGGCGTGGCCACTCGTTTCACCGGCTCTGCTCCCGCCGCAGGAATAGCCAGAGCAGCACGGCCAGCGAAAGGCCGGTTAGCATCCAGCCCACGCGGTTTTCGAGCGGCATCGGGAACACCAGCCTGATCTCGCGATCGCCGGGCGGCGCATCCACCACCATGAAGCCCATGGCATCCTTGCGCAAGCCAAGCCGCGTGCCGCCGGACCAGGCCTGCCACGCCGGGTCCCACGTTTCCTGCAGCAGGACGGATTGGCCCGCATTCAGTTTGGCACGCACCAGCATCTCGTCCGGGCCGGGCCGTGCGAGCGTCGCTGGTGCATCCGGCCCGTGCTCGATCGCGTCCACGTAGGGGCGCAGACGCTCCATGTCTTGATTGTTGCGCGGCGTCTGCTGCGCATCGAGGAGCGCCGTATCCACCACGCGGACGCGCGGCGCCCAGCGGCGCGGAATGCGGTGGAGCGCGTTGCCTAGCCCATCGTCATAGAGCAGCGGCGTTGCCGCGCCGGCGAATCTCTCCAGGTTGTGGAAGTCCTTGTAGGGTTCTTCGGATTTCTCTCCGGCCGTGTAGATCACGTCCACTCCCAACGCCTGCATCCACAAGATGGCGAATTGCGGATTGGTTCCCGCGGCGATCTCCCATTGGGCGGGCTCCACCAGGGGATTCAGCAATCCCTGCTCGGAACCTCCGCCCAATTGCGCGAGGTCGTGCCAGGCATCGAACCAGAATCGTACGGTGCCCGAGGGACAAGCCCGCGCATCCGGCATGTTCTTCCACAGCCAATCGGTGATGCGGTATTCCACGCGCGCCTGGTAATCCGGCCAGCGCGGCATGAAAGTCCACGCGTGCTTCACAAAGCGATAGGTTGTGGCGAATGCCACTGCGGCCACCAGCACAACCACTACCTTCAGCGCGAGCCTGCGTCTTCGCCACAGCCATTCGAGCAAAGTGAGAACGCCGATGATGATCACCAGGTCCAGTTCCGGGATCAAACGGCCCGGCTCGCCCATCACGCGGAACCGAAGGAAGTGGTTGCCCACAACGTTGACCGCGAAGAAGAGCAGGGCGCCGGCGGCGAAGACCGCCCAGGCGCGCTCCGGCCGCGACCGCGCCAGTTTCCACGAGACCGCCAGAAAAACGGCCGTTACGGCGGCGGCCACCCAGATAGACCACGTGTTGCCGCCCACGGAAACGTACTGCATGTTGTGGATGGTGATGCGGAAGTAAGAAGGCACCAGCCAGAACGCGGTCAGGCCGTAGGCCAGCGCTGGAATGGCAACCGCGGTGAGCAGGATGCGCGAATCGCGGCGGGTGATCCAGAAGCTCCACACCAGGACGGGATAGAACATGGCTAGGGCCGTCGCGCCGTAGAAGTTGTTCGACACCACCGCGGCGCAAAAGATGGCGGCTAGCGCCAGCCAAGCCGGGCGCCGCCGCTCCAGCGCGAGCCAGGTGAAGGCCAGGGCGACGGGAACTAACGAAAGCGAGGTGATGTGCGGACCCTCGCCGTATTTCACGAGAGCGCCGAAGCGCACCGGTTCCCACCAGCCCGCATCCAGGCGCATGTTTTTCAGGAACAACAGGGAGGGCGACATCAGCCCGGCCGCCGCGCCTCCGGCGTAGGCCGCGGCGCGGCAGCGGCCGCCCACGCGCATCAGCAGGTACACGCCGGCGATGCCCACCGAGTAGAAAAACATAGTGTAGAAGTGGTACGCCTTGACCGGCCAAAAGCCGGTGATCTTGGAGATGATGGCGGTCGAGTAGCGCAACGCCGGCGGATAAATATAGTCGAACCGCGTGCCGGTGTACCAGAGCGGCTGCCAGCGCGGATGCGGCCAGTGGCCGGCGAGAAACCGCGCGTCGGAAATGAAAGTGCTTTCGATGGACGGCCACTTGTCGGTGTACTTCTTGGTGAAGTAGGGCCATACCAGCGCCGCTCCGAAGAGAAAGAGGATGCAGCAATCCAGCAGGATCTGCCTTCGCCGCGTCATGCCCGCTCCCACCGCGCGCTCCAGGCGATCAATCCCACCAGGATCAGCAGCGTCAGGAGCGTCACGATGCGCCCGACCTGGTTTTCGAGCGGCGTGACGAACTCCAGGCGGACTTGTCCGTAGCCCGGCGGCGCGTCGACCACCATGAATCCCATCGCGTCCTTACGCACCGGCACCTGTGTTCCGCCGGCCCACGCCTGCCAGGCGGGGTCGTAGCTCTCCTGCACGACGATCGACTGTCCGGCCTGCACTTTTGCCCGCACCAGCATCGCGTCGCTGCCGTTGCGTTCGACAGACGGCGGCGCATCGGGGCCTTTTTCGATCACGTCCGCGTAAGCGGCCAGATACTCCACGTCGTCGTTGAAGCGCGGCGGTTTCAGCCCGTCCAGCTTCTGCCGGTCCACCACACGCGCGCGCGCCGTGTACCGCCGTGGAACTTTGTAGAGGAGGTTGCCCTGCTGGTCGTTGTAGATCACCGGCAGGACTCCCGACAGTTTCTGCGGATGCTGAAAGTCCTTGAACATTTCCTGCGACCGCTGATCCGAAACGTAAATCGCATCGACTCCCAGGCACTGCATCCAGAGGATGGCGGGCTCCGGTTTGGCGCCCAGGTTGGTTTCCCATTGCGCCGCTTCCACCGCGCCGTTCAACAGCCCCTGCTCCGAGCCGCCGCCCAATTGCGGGAGGTCGTGCCAGGCATCGTACCAGAACCGCACCGACCCGGTGGGGTAGGCGCGCGCGTCGGGCATGTTCTTCCACAGCCAGTCGGTGACGCGGTATTCCACGCGGCTTTGATAGTCCGGCCACGTGGGAAAGACGTGCCACGCGTGGCGAACATAACCTTTCGCCGTCCAGAACGCCGCCAGCACGATCACGATGGCCACGCCGCGCAGCGCGATGCCGGGGCGAACCCACATCCACCGCAGCGCCAGCACGATGGCCATGATGTAGATCATGTCCAGTTCCGGCAGCAGGCGCAGAGGCTCGCCCGAGACGCGGAAATTGAAATAGAAATTGCCGAGGACGTTCACCGAGAAAAAAACCACGCATCCGGCGACGAACACGGCCCAGGTGCGGTCCCGGCGGGCGCGCGCGAAGCGGTCTGTCGAAACCGCGTATGCCACCGCCACGGCGACGGCCAGCCAGATCGACCAGGTGGTCCCGTGCTCGGAGACGTACTTCATATTCTCGGCGGTCACGCGGAAGTATGAAGGCACCAGCCAGAAGGCCGTCAGGCCGTAAGCCAGTAGCGGAATGGCAGCGGCCGGCACGACCATGCGCTTCTCCTGCCGCGTGATCCAAAAGCTCCAGACCAGCGTGGGATAAAAAACCGCCAGCGCAGTGGCGCCGTAGAAATTATTCGCCGCGACCCCCGCTGCAAACAGCGCGGCCGCCGCCACGGCCCAGGGCCGCCGCTTCTCCAACGCCAGCCAGGTGAAGGCCAGCGCGATGGGGATGAGCGCCAGCGCGCTCATGTGCGGGCCTTCGCCGTACTTCACCAGCACACCCAGCCGCTGCGGCTGCCATTGCCAGGCGTCTCCGCGGTATCGCGGCATGAACAGGAAAATCGGGGACATCAACGATGTGGCGACCGCTCCGAGCCAGGCGCAGGCCCGTGATTTGGTGCCCACCCGCATCAACAGGTAGACGCCCGCGATCCCCAGCGCGTAAAACAGCGCCGCATAAAAGTGGTACGCCTGCACCGGCCAGAGACCGGTCAATCTGGAGATGGCGGCGGCTCCGTAACGCAGCGCGGGCGGGTAAATGTAATCGAACCGCGTCCCGCCGTACCACAGCGGCTGCCATTGCGGATGGGGCCAGTGCTCCGCCAGAAACCGCGCGTCGGAAATGAAGGTGCTCTCGATGGACCCCCACTTGTCTTCGTACTTGGCTTTGAAGTACGGTTTCACGAGCATCGCGGCGTACAGAAAAACCAGCAGGAAATCGAGCAGAATTTCCTTCCGGTGGGAGAGTTTCAGCGGAAATTTCAAGTCAGTTGGCCTGATGTTTGATTTCGCCCGCGTTGCGGTAGCGCCGCTCCAGGCTTTGGAAACGCCGCTGGCGGATAATGCCCGAGCGGTGCAGCAGGTACCGCGCGAGCAGCCACAGAATCGAGATGCCGTAGATGGAGCTCTGGATGAACGATGCCGACGATGCCTGTTTGAAGTACCTGGTAGGCACCGGCACTTCGGTGATCCGCATCTTGATGTTGACCAGTTGCGCCATGATTTCCTGGTCGAAGATGAACTTGTCGGAGTTCATCGCCAGGTTGACGGATTCCAGCGCCTCCCGGTCGAAGGCCCGATAGCCGGTATGGTATTCGGAAAGATCCAGGCCGAACACCAGGTTTTCCGCAATCGTCAGGAAGCGGTTGGAGATGTACTTCCACCACGGCATGCCCTGTTTCATGGGGTGCGCGCCCATCAGGCGGGAGCCCAGCACCACGTCCGCCACGCCGTCTTGAATCGGTTTGATGATCTCCGGCAGGAGCGTCGGATCGTACTGGTAGTCGGGGTGCACCATCACGATAATGTCCGCGCCGGCGCGCAGGGCTTCGCGGTAGCAGGTCTTCTGGTTGGCGCCGTAGCCGTAATTGCGGTCGTGCACGAAGAGCTCGAGGCCCAGCTCGCGCGCGATCTTGGCGGTTTCATCGGAGCTGCCGTCATCCACCAGGATGACCAGGTCGACCATGTCGCGCGGCAGGTCGGCGTACGTCATGTGCAGCGTCCGGGCGGCATTGTAGGCCGGCATGACCACGACTACTTTAGGTTTCTTCAGGCTCATTCGGTGCGCTCCGCCCGGGCGCGAACAATGAATTGGTAGGCGAACAGGTTTTTCCAAACTCGCGCCGACTCAAACGATAGCCGTTCCACGGCGCGCACTGCCGGCTTGCCGTCCCACCGCGGAAAAGCCAGCCCCACCGGCACGCCCGACGAGCGAACGGTTTCGATCCGCAGCCCCGCGCGGCGAAACAGTTCCACCCATCCGTCCCAAGTGTAAAAATGCAGGTGGGTGCTGTCGAACAGACCGCGCTCGTGCTGCGGAAAGCGGCCTCTCAGCACGTTCCACCGGAACCAGGCATGGCCGCTGTTGGGCAGCGAACCCACCAGTGTGGCGCCGGGCGCCATCAGGTTTCGACACTCCTTGAGCAAATCGAGCGGCGCCCGCAGATGTTCCAACACGTCGGCGCAAATGATGTATTCGAAGGGGCCGGCCAATTTCGGCAGCCCGTCATCCAAATCGGCGCCGGCAAACTCAACCGTTGACGGATGCGGCGTATTCGGCCAATCGATGCTGGTGACCGCGAAGCCGCGATTGGCGAGAATCTCCGACAGGTAGCCCACCGCGCACCCCACGTCGAGCACGCGCCGGCCTTCCCCGTGGAGCGGGAATTCGGCCAGCAGCAGCGCATGGCTGCTGTAAGGCGCTGCCTTAAATTTGTATCGGAGCACCGTTTGGGCCGCGGCTGAGGCCATTTTCATTATTATGACACGCTATGAGAAGCCGTCCGGTACCGCTGTACCGCTGGCATCGAATGCTACTCCCAACCGCCTCCGCCGGAGAGGCCGGCTCTGAGCCGCCCGGCGGCAGCGGAGCGCCACGAACCACACCAGCCCGCCGCTGCTTGCGTTGTGGATCGCGGTTGCCGCACTCGCCTATCTGGTGCTCAGGGAATTCGGGTTCAGCAGGATCAAGAAATATCCGCTGGCCGTGCTCATCCTTGTGATGTCGCTATGGATCGGCCCAGCCTTTGCGGACTGTCGGCACTCCCCCAACGACCGCGCCAAGAAGCCACATCCGCTGCCCCGCAGCCACTGTAGCCGCTGTCCCGTAGCTTGCCGCGAACCGTTTCGACGATATAGACTTAGGTTGCCTAATCGTTTTGAAGAAGTATTGTGGAGGCTCGATGAGAGTGATATTTGCGTTCCCTTTATTGGCGTACAGCGCTTTTGCGCAGGCCACGATTTCCGGCTGCCAATCGTTCCCGGCCAATAACTTCTGGAACACCGCCGTGGACATTCTGCCTGTTCATCCTCTGTCTGCGGCCTTTATCGCGAAAATTGGTCCCACAGCAGGTCTTCGGCTGGACGACACGATGCCCATTTGCGGCCAGATGGATGGACTTCGGCAGACGCAGCGGGCCTCCCCATTATGCCTGGAATCTTGCGGTACGAAGAGGTTGCGGCAGGGCACGTCAATCACGCGCTCCGCGTTACGGCTCCTTACACGAGAGGTAATGGTGCGTATCAATGGCCGGCACGACATTACGCATCTCACCACCCGGATGGTCCGCCCATGGGGCAGCGATTCCGCCTGAAGGCGAGTTTTGACATCTCCGGCTACCCTCCCAACTTGCAAGTCATCCTTCGTGGGCTCAAAAAATATGGCGCGGTGTTGAGCGATAACGGAATGGCCTGGGGGATGGAACATGATGCCGACTCGCGGTGGAATGCTACGGAGTTGACGGCGCTGCACCGCGCGCTCGGCTCGAATATAGAAGCCGTGGATGTGTCGAGCCTGATGAGCGACCCTAACTCAGGCATAGCGGGCCCGGCAGGCGGTTTGATCATGGCTACAGATGCGCTGGGCCGCCCGAACGCCGTCAGATTGGGTGCGGGACTGTCGATTGTCAACGGGATACTGGTGCTGTCACGGTGACCCGGATCCCGAGGCCCAATTCGTTGATGGCGGGGCAGCGAGTGGAACTTCCGTGAGTTTTCGGCAAGCCGGAGGCGGGATTTCAGTTCGTCTCCCGCGAGACCGTGGGTAAGTTCTATCGCGTGGCAGCGCGGCCCGGCTAACTCGTACTTACTCCGGATCTTAGTGTCTGACCTGAGCGGCTCGCGCGGCGCTATCTTCGACATGGCGGCCGTCGCCTTCGCGTTGGTTTCGCGCCGCATGAGCGCACTCCGGTCGATGGCGCTCGCGGGCGTGGTGATCGCGGCCCTCGTGCTCGACAAGTTCGGCGGCGGGCGCGGCTTGTCGCTGCACGAAGGCAATGCGGCCGGCCGCTTGATGGCTTGGGGGTCCGGCATCTCGCAGCTCTGCAGCGACCCGCTATTCGGAACCGGCTTCCGCCAATTCACCGGATACGCCGATCTGACGGCCCACAATTCCTTCGTGCGGTGCTTTGCCGATACCGGATTCTTCGGCTACTTCTTTTGGCTGGCGCGGCTGGTTAGCTTAGCACGCGACTAGCCCGCCTTTCTCAGTGCGCCTCAAAGGCGTGGATCACCAGTGGGGGAAGGACCCACCCAAGGAGGTTGTTGGTTGAACTTGGTAGTTTGCGAACGTCCGAGGCGGGAAACCTGCTAGTGCTTTGACCGGCTGGTTTGGTGCCTTTGCGCATTCCATCGCTCACGCTGGTGGCCCCGAGACGAGCCGCGACTTGTCGCACGACCGTGAGGGAGCGGTGCCCGTCCCGCGAATGTTTCCTCGCGGTCAAGGACCTAGGGCGGAGCCTCGCGATAAAGCCCACGAAAGGTGGGTGTCTACCGGCCGGCCGGATGCCGCGGTCCGCTTTGGAACGCTCATCCGCTTCCTCTCCGCTGGAAGCGTGGCGCGCAACGGAGCATCTGCCTTATACTTGCGTTAGCGACCCGCGCACCGTGGCTCTTTTCCTGACGCTGTTTAGTATCGCTTTGTGTTACTTTTCGCCGGAGGCGGTGGTGCCGTTCCTGGCGCCCTACCACATCCAACAGTTCCTTCTGGGCGGTGCGGTCGTAATCTCCCTGGTCACCTTCAACATCAACAGGGGCGGATTGCGATCCACCCAAACCATCCTGATGGGCGCTTTTTGGTTTGCGATCGTGATCTCGGTCCTCACCAGGGGCTGGCTCCGCGATTCGCTGACCGCATTCCTGCAGTTCGGCCTGGTTGTTGGCGTCTTTCTCCTGGTCGTCATCAACGCTTACAGCGTGCGGCGTATCTCGTTGTTCTGCCGTGTCATCTCGCTCTGCGCACTGGTCATGGCGCTGGAGGCCATCGTGGCTCGCTACACCGGTATTCAGGCCGACAAACTGGTGTGGAGCAGAATCGTGGACGGCGAATTAGTCCAACGCGTCAACGGCTACGGCATTCTCAATGACGCCAACGACTTCGCCCAGTTCCTCCTGATCGGACTCGCCTTTCTGGGCGTTTCCTGGAGAAAGGGCGATCCCATCCGAAACTTCATCCTCGTGCTGCTCCCCGGCTCCATCCTGATCTATACCATCTACCTGACCGGCTCGCGCGGCGCGATCTTCGGCTTAGCGGCCATCGCCTTCGTGGTGATTTCGCGCCGCATGAGCATGGTCCAGTCGGCGGTGCTCGCGGGCTTGGTGGTGGTGACCCTGGTGCTCGGCAAATTCGGCCGCGGGGCCGACATCTCGCTGCATGAGAGCTCCGCGGCCGGCCGTGTGATGGCCTGGGGATCCGGCATTTCGCAGCTCCGCAGCGACCCGCTATTCGGAGTCGGCTTCGGCCAGTTCATCGAATACTCCGACATGACGGCCCACAATTCGTTCGTGCTGTGCTTTGCCGAGACCGGATTCTTCGGCTACTTCTTCTGGCTGGCGCTGCTCGTCACCAGCGCGCTGGGCCTGGAGGGCCTGAACAAACTCCCCGTGAACACACCGGAGGATGCCGACTTCGCGCGCTGCGTAACCGCCGTGCGCGCGGCCCTCTACACCTTTTTGGCCACCGCCTGGTTCCTGTCGCGCACGTACCATGAGACTCTCTACATCATTCTCGCCCTTGCCACCGTTCTGATCTGTTTGCGCCGGGAGGAGTTCCCGGCAACCGACCTGCCCTTGGTGCGCTGGGCTCCCCTGACGTTCGTGGTCCAGGTGGCGTCGGTTTTGGCGATCTACGCAATCATCCGCCTGCGCGCCTTCTAACCAGGAACCTGCTCACTTTACCCGGTAAATCTGCAGGTCTCCGAAAACGCTGGTTGGCGATGCCGATATAGTCCTTGTAGCGAATCATTTCGAAGTTTAAGGCCGTATTCTCAATCTGCAACTTCTTAGCGCGGATTCTCGCACGGTCGGGAACGGTTTTGGTCTGCCTGCGTGCAGGCGGCCCAAGTTTTCAGATCAGGGTGTTCGCAACCATCAGGGACGTCCATTCGGCCAGGAGATTTGCGGGCTGGGCGTCTGATTCGGCTGATCGTACGTGATGCGGTATACTCGCAGATCCCCGTAAAATGGATCGTCGATCCGGGCTGAGAGGTGGCCCATCCGGGCTACGAACGCGAAGGCCTGCTGGCGCTCCTCCGCAAAATCGTCATCCCCGTGGCCGGAACCGTGCATCATTACGCGATCACCCAGGATCATATATTCCGGTCTCTGAACCTGCGCGGTGTACGAAAACGGCGTCCGGTCGTACGAGTGGCACTCGCGATCGAATAAGGCAAACTGAAAAGTCATCGCGCCATAGCACGAGTGGCCAGCCGGGATGGCCGCTCTGAGTTTCGCAGTCACTGCCACATAGTCCGCCTTCCGCGCCTGGTTAAGTACAAGGGCCATACCTGCCACCTGACTCACGATACAGAGCGCACAGACGGCCATGGCGGCGCGGTGCCAACGCGTCCCAGCCAGAGCGGTCACCGCGAAGCCCATGGCGAGGCCAAACACCGGCGCCAGAATGGCGTAGTAGCGCGAACTCGGATTGGGCATCCGCAGCAGCCAGATCAGGTAGGTCGCAGCGGCAATCGCGAGCGGCCAGAAGATGCGCGGCTTGCGGCGCAACAGGACAGCGAAAGCCGCGGCGATCGCGAGGGCGATGTGCAGCCTGAGCGGAAGCGGAGACGGCAAGTGCAGCCGCTGGTTGGAAACACCGAGAAAATCGAGAATGCGCAGTTTTTCTTTGGCGAGTACTTCCGCCAACGTTCCGCCGGCGCTCCGGCCGTACATGTGCCTGGCGGCCTCGACGTGTTCCGGGGAACCAAACAACCAGATGGCTAAGGGCAGAATCGCAATGGCGAATGCGGCCACGTATGCATATCCGCGGCGCGAACGGAAGATATTGCCGCGCTCCTGATACACCAGCAGCAGGCCCAATCCCAGGAACCATGCCAGCCCCAGGGCGTGGAACAGGGACGCGGCAGCCACCGCCAGGCCAGCCGCGAATGCGATCTTCCAGGACTGCGTGTCGTGCGACCGCAGGATCAATAGCAAGCCGCACGAGGCACACAGCGTGACCCACGCTTCCGGACGCGCGGTGCGCGCCGCGAGGACCAGAAAGTTGTCGGAGGCCACCAGCAATCCCGCGATGGTTCCCGCCAGCGGATCGCCCAGTTCCCGGCCGATGGCGTAAACCACGAACAGCGTGAGCAGAGCCGCCAGAAACTCGCCGAATCGCGCGGCGGCGACGCTGAATCCGAACAACCGGAACGCCGCCGCCAGGCTCAACGGCATCAATGGTGGGCGGGTATCGACGCGCGACTCGTAGTCGGTCGCCGGCATCGCGGGATTGCGCAGCTCGCCGGTTCTCAGCAGAGTAGCCGCCGGCATCGAATACCAGCTCTCATCCTCCACCCAGCGATGCTGGAAATACGGCAGCGCCTGCACCGCCAGAAGGGCACACGCAACCCACAGCATCCGGCCGCTTCCGAGAGCCGTTCGGGATTGCTTCGCCTGAAAGTCGATGGGTTCGGCCATATGCTAGATGTCCGCCAAGGTCAGGCTGTTTCCCCGGCCGTAGAGCGGGTGAAACCCCCGCATACGCACCAACCCGCAGAGAATAGCGAAGCCCGTGGATTGGGGTTCCCGTGAGAGGGAATAAAGAAGCACGGCGGCCGCCCCGAATAGGGCTGCAAACGCTTCCGGCCGAACCGTCAGGCTTGCGCCGGCGCAATCACCGGGGCCAATAACTGCGGCGATGGGCGGTGTTGCCGGCATAGGCTGAGTTAGACGGGCCGCGCTTCCACGCAGTAGAGCTTACCCACCGTGTCGCAGGAGACCACCTGAAAGCCCGCGTCCTGCAGCATCTTATAGACCTGCGGCTTGCGGAAGAAATAGACCGGGCAGCCCTCCAGCGTAAGACGCACTTTGCGAATGGGCATGCGCCACGTCCAGAACCGGGGCCACGCGGAAAGAAACTTTTCGCCCGTGAATCCCCGGATGATGCGCAGGCGTTCCGGCGGGTCGGCGATATAGTCCCACAGCCCGATGGCGATCGAGATGTCGAACTTCTCGTCCGTTTTCCAATGCAAAACGTCCGCCAGGTGGAAGTTGCACACATTCGCCACGCCATCGGCCGTGACCAGCTTCTGCGACAGGCTGAGCATCTCCGGCGCGACATCCACTCCCGTCACCCGCGCCGCTCCTTTCTTGGCGAAGGTGGTGACGAAACGGCCCGAGCCGCAGCCGATATCGATAATCGACTTGCCGTGAGGGTCTCCCAATTTCCGCATCACCCAGTCGAAGCGCTGGTAGATATCCTTGCGCAGCCAGCGGTCCAGCATGCGCCCGACCGGGCCCTTCTTACCGGTATAGATAGCGTCAAAATCGTGCGCGATGTCGTTCCAGAATCGCGCCACTTGAGGCATGTTGTCCTTCATCCAAAGGTCCCCGCGGCTAAACTGAATTCTTGCGCGGCCGGCTCACCCGAACTGTCGCGGAAGCAAGTGAAAGGCATCGCATCGAGCAGCCGACGCAAGCGTTGATCCATCTTTCCCAAATTCGTGTAGTGGCGCAAACGGGACTTGAGCCCCGCCGCGATTCGCGGCTGCCCGGGATCGACTTCCCATGGATGCAGATACACGATCAGCGGCAATCCCTCCCGCTGGACGCGCCCGATTCCCATTTGCGTATACCAGAAGGGGAAAATCCGCAGATAGCCGCCGCCGCCCACCGGCATGTTCTGGCTTCCCAGGCGAAAGGTCGTGATGGGATACTCCACCAGAAGACCGCCCGAGGCCGTCTTTACCCGGAACGGCATCCGTGGCGCGTCCGGTATTCCGTAAATGTCGTGCCGGATCGGGAAGATGCTGGAGTCGTACCGGAATCCCAGTTCCGCCAGCACATCCAGCGCCCACAAGGAACGCCGTGTAATCGAGTAACTGGGAGCGCGATAACCGGACACCGCAACGCCCGCCGCCTGTTCGATGATGTCTTTCGCCTGCTTGGTGTCGCTTCGAAACTCGGCCGGGCTCAGCGAATAGATGAGGCGATGCCAGTAGGAATGACAGGCAGCCTCATGACCTCCGGCCACAATCTCCCGCACCAGGCCGGGAAACCGCTCCGCCACCCATCCCAGGATGAAAAACGTGGCGTGCGTTTTCTTCTCCGCCAGTAGGTCCAGCAGCCGCCGGGTGTTGGCTTCGACGCGGCACGTATAAGTGTCCCACTTCGACCGGTCCACCACGCCGGCGAATGCCTCAACGTGAAAATAGTCCTCCACATCGATCGATAGTATATTTTCCTGGGCTGTCATTACGGTAGTCTGAGCCGGTTAGAGCATAACATTTCCCCGCCTCCTGAGGCAACTTCAGCAAGCCACGCGCTTGACCGCTATGGCACAGTCTGGTTTAATCGACACTATCGGATACCCGTCGTGAATTCCTCTTATCAAGTAACGGCTGTGATACCCGTGTACAACGGCGCGGCCCTGATCCGCCGGTCCATCGAAAGCGCGCTGGCCCAAACCTATCCGGTCTCGGAGCTGATCGTCGTCGACGACGGCTCGACCGATGGAACGGCCGATATCGCGCGCAGCTATGGTTCGCGTGTCCGCTACCTGCACCAACCGAACAGCGGAGTCGCCGCGGCTCGCAATCACGGGATCAGGGAAGCCGCCGCCGAGTGGATCGCTTTCCTCGATCACGACGACCAGTGGCTGCCGGAAAAGTTACAACGCCAGGTAATGGCATTGCAGGCAAACCCGGGGAGCCGGTTGTGCTATTCGGCGCACTGGGTGCACAAGCTGGATGGAGGTAAGTATTACGCCTATCTTTCCCCCGGCGAGTTATGGCCGGCCGCGCGCATGCGCAACCCCTTTCCTCCGTCGGTGGTTGTTCTGCGAAAACGCGAGGCTCTGGAGTTGGGGGGCTTCGATGAAAGGCTCAAAGGCGCAAGCTGCGAAGACTGGGATTTCTTTGTCCGCTTCCTGTCGGCTTACCCTGTGACCGCGGTTCCCGAACCGTTGACCAACTATTTCATCGAACCGGGCGGAGGGAGCCGGAATTACCGGCGGATGCTGGAGAACACTCTCGCCATCACCGAGGGCTCGCTCCTTGCGGGTCTGTCGGGGTTCCGCAGGGCAATCTGGCGCCGGCGCATTAAAAGCATGCTCTATTACCGCGTAGCCATCTCTGCACGCGAAATCGGCGACCCGGCTCTCTGGTATGCACTGGAGTCCCTCTGCCAGTGGCCCTTGCCAGGCGGACCGAAGCGTCGTGTCAAGATGCTGCTGGTGGAATTGCTCGACATCGCGGCACGCAAGTTGGGCTGCGGTCGGGTATGCTGAGTTCTGATGGCTATTGAGTCCTGGGACCGGACAAGACGCTGCTCAGCCCAGTGCGCTCTCTCAGATGGGGAAATGGCGCGCTGCAGCGCCCGTGCGGTTTGGTCATACGCACGAACATGATACCCTCTGGTTTCTATGGTTAGAATTGCGATTGCCTCTTCGGGACTGGGGCATATCGGCCGCGGCGTGGAAAGCTGGGCGAACGATCTGGCCTTGGCTCTGCACCGTAGCGGGGCGGCGGTATCGCTCTTCCAAGCAGCCGGAATTCCTTCGGAGCCATGGCGGCGCACCCTCCCATGCTGGCAGCGCTTTGATCCGTGGACGCAGCGCCTTTCCTCGATCACCGGAAAGCTCGGCGGCTGGCGGTATGGGTGCGGCTCCGCATACGAAATCGAGCAGACCACTTTTTCCTTCCCCTTATGGCGGGCTATTCGTAAGGATTACGATATCCTCCATGTGCAGGACTTTAAAGTAGCGAGAATTCTCGACGTGCTGTACCACAAGGGATGGTCTCGCGCCCGGGTCATTTTCGGCCATGGCACGGAAGAGTCGGATTCTGAGTTGCGGAAGTTTCACTACTTGCAGCATCTCGCGCCGTATTACCAGCAGTTATGGGAAGCCAAAAAGCCAGAGGGGCAGCTTTCGTTTGCGATACCAATTTCTGTCGACACCGGTCTGTTTCTGCCGGGTGACCGTAGCAAGGCCAGGGCAATCTGGAACCTGCCCCGGGACGCGCTGATCGTTCTATGCGTGGCGGCGCTGAAAAAGCAGCACAAGCGCTGCGATTACGTGATCCGGGAATTTGACGCATTCCGCAAGACTCTGAACCAGCCTGCCTTTTTGGTGATGGCCGGCGCCAGGGAAAAGGAAACCCCGGAGTTGATCGCGCTCGCGACATCCTTGCTTCAAGACTCGGTGTTGGTACTGCAGTCGGTAGACCGTGCGAAGCTGCCATCGCTGTATCAGGCCACCGATATCTTCACGATCGGTTCATTGCACGAGATGCTGGGAATCGTAATCTTGGAAGCGTTGTCCACCGGCTTACCGATCACCTGCAACCGGACTCCGGTTTTCGAATGGGTTGCCGGCCCATCTGCCGCTCCCGAGGACATCTCGCAACCCGGCGGATTGGTCCGGCAATGGCTCCGCCTGCTCGATCCGTCAGTCCGGGCACAGTGCTCGGCCGCGGCGCGCATCCATGCCGAAACGACCTTTTCGGAAACTGCCGTTTTGAAACAGACCTTGGATATGTATGCGGCCGTGATGAAAGATCCCCCCCGCCGCGGTAGGCGCGACCTGTCGGTGTCCGCCGCGGATTCATAATTCGTCGGCCGCGGTCGGGTACGCTGGGGTCACTAGCACGCCAGGTCTTCGCGCCCCAGCTTGAACTTTTCGAGATTCCCCAGCACCGTGACGGCGATCTGGCCGGGGTTGAAGAAACTCTGCGCGATTGCCTGCACGTCTCGGGCGGTGACCGATTCGATGCTCTCAACCAGTTCGTCGAGCGTGAAGAACTGGCGGAAATACATCTCCTGGCGGGCCAGATTGGACATGCGGCTGGAAGTGGATTCCAGGCCCAGCATGAGCGAGCCTTTGAGATGGTCCTTGGCGCGGCGCAGTTCCTCTTCGGCGACCGGCTGCTCTTTGAGGTCGCGGAATTCTTTCAAGATGGCGCCCACTACTTTGCGCGTGGAGGCAAGCGAGGTCCCGGCGTAAATGGAAAGGCAGCCGGTGTCGCGATAGGGGCTCAGTTCCGAGAAGACCGCGTATGCCAGTCCCTGCCGTTCGCGGATGTTCTGAAACAGGCGCGAGCTCATGCCGCCGCCCAGCAGGATGTTGAGCACATAACAGGCGAAGCGTTGCTCGTGCGGCAGCGGGTAAGAGGGCACGCCCAGGCAGAGGTGCACCTGCTCCAGCGCTTTCTTGTTGCGCAGGGAGATGCGCGCGTGGGTGCTGGGCACGCTGTCTTCCACCGCGGGAGCAACCGGCGCAAGCGATTCGAAATGCTGGCTGGCCAGCGCCACCAGCCGTTTGTGCGTCAGGTTGCCGGCGGCGGTGATCAGCATGTTGGCGGGCGCATAGACCGCGCGATAGTAACCCTGGATCGCGGCGCGGTCGAATGCCTTGACAGTCTCACGCGTTCCCAGAATCGGCTTGCCGAGGGGGTGATCTTTCCAGAAGTTGGAAGAGAAGATTTCGTGCACCAGGTAATCGGGGCTGTCGGCCTCCATCTTGATCTCTTCCAGGACGACGCCCTTTTCCTTCTCGATGTCCTCTTCGTCGAACCTGGGGTGCAGGACGAGGTCGGCCAGAACATCGAAGGCCAGCGACAGGTGTTGATCGAGCACCTTGGTGTTGAAGCAGACCAGTTCCTTGGCGGTATAGGCGTCCAGGTTGCCGCCGATGGAATCGACGGAACGCGCGATGTCTTCGGCGGAGCGCGAGGTGGTGCCCTTGAACAGCATGTGCTCGATGAAGTGGGAAATGCCGGTCTGGCGGGGCGCCTCGCGGCGCGAGCCGGTCGCGATCCAGACGCCCACGGAAACGGAGCGCACGTGCGGCATGGCTTCGGTGATTACGCGCACGCCGTTGGAGAGCGTGGTCATTTCGATGTCCCGTGCGGGACTGCCGGTTGCATTCATGCGGGAAGAGACGGAAAGGCTCTGCTTCTATTGTGACACTTCCTGGCGGGGAGGCGCCAATCGGCTACACTGGGCTAGGATGCCGCAGCCGCTGGTGGGGATGGAGCTTTCGGATTTGCGCGAGGCCCTGGGGCCGGAACGCCCCGCATATCGCGCGAAACAGATTTACGAAGCCCTCTACCGCGGGCAGGCGGCGGAACTCGCGCAGATTTCGACGTTGCCGGCGGCCATGCGGGCCGATCTGGCGGCGCGCCACGCCGTGGGCCTGCCGGAGATCGCGCGCGTCTACCAATCCACCGACGGCACGCGTCGCTACCTGTTGCGGCTGGACGACGGGAAGGCCGTCGAGACCGTACTGATGCCGGAGGGCGAACGCGACACCATCTGCATTTCGAGCCAGGTGGGCTGCCCGGTGGATTGTAAATTCTGCATGACGGCGCTGCTCGGCCTGGAGCGCAGCCTCACCGCCGGAGAAATAGTCGGCCAGGTGCTTCTGGTCGCGCGCGAGAATCAGCTCCGGCAGGACGGCGGCCGGCTCAACGTCGTGGTGATGGGGCAGGGCGAGCCGCTGCTGAACCTGGAGAACGTCACCAAGGCCACGCGCATTCTGCTGGACCCCGGAGGCTTCGGGCTTTCGCCGCGGCGCATCACGGTATCCACCGCTGGGATTGTGCCGAAGATTGCCGAACTGGGGCGCGAGCCGGTCCGGCCGAAGCTGGCGATATCCTTGAATGCGTCCACCGAAGAATCGCGCCGGGAACTGATGCCCATCACCCGCAAGTACCATTTGAAGGACCTGATGGAGGCATGCCGGCGGTATCCGCTGCGGCCGTGGGAGAAGCTGACCTTCGAATACGTGTTGTTGAAGGACGTGAACGACAGCGATGCCGACGCGCGGCGCGTGGTCAGATTGCTGGCTCGCCTGAACTGCAAGGTGAATCTGATTGCGCTGAACTCCGGCCCGGAGATTCCATATGAGACGCCGGCGGCGGCGCGGGTGGCGAGTTTCCAGCAGATTGTGCGGCGGGCCGTGCCGTGTTTTGTGCGCAAGCCGCGGGGCCTCGATATTTACGCGGCTTGCGGACAGTTAAAGCGGGCCAGCGGAAACTGATAAAAGTGGGGTGGCCAATTCTGGCCGCAGCCGGCTTCGGCCGGCTCTTTTCAACCGCACGGCACCCCCGGGCCGCGCTCTTCCGCTCACGCAGCCCTCAGATCTTCTGTACTCGCCTCAGCGTGTACAGCTCGGGCTTCATATTCTGGTTTTCAAACCGCTTCCAATCGTCGTTCACGTGGATCAGCTTGCCGCTGATGTGGTTGGAGCGTTGAGAGGCCAGAAACAGGGCCAGTTGCGTCTGTTTTTCGGGCGGGATGCCGCCGGTGATGCGCACCTGCTCGGCCTCTTCGATCTCCTTGCGGCCGGCTTTCTCTTCACCCGCCTGCAGGATCTCGTCGGTCATATGGCTGTAGACGCTGCCCGGCGAGATGCAGTTGACCTGGATGTTATGGTCGCTGACTTCGACCGCCAGTCCTTCGGCGAAGCGGACCACGGCGGCCTTGGACGCCGCATAGGCGCCGAAGTTGGGACGGGTGTGGCCGGAGCCGCCGCCGACAATCAGGATGATCTTGCCGGAACGTTTTTCGATCATCGGCGGCAGCGCCGCGCGGCAAGCGTTCACCGCGCCGATGAAGTTGGTCTGAATGGTGTCGGCCCAGGCTTCGGGCTTGGTGGAGAGCAACGGTCCGATGGGTCCTTGCACGCCGGCGGAGACGATCAGGACGTCCAGGCGTCCGAATTCTTTGAGCATGAGGGCCACCGCGTTCTTCATGTCGTCGAGGTTGCGGACGTCGGCGGGAAGGCGCAGCGCTCGGCCGCCGGCTTGTTCGATCTCGAGTTTCGCAAGGTCGAGTTCGGCTTTGCTGCGGGCCAGCAGTCCGATATGCGCGCCGGCTTCGGCGAAACCCATGGCCAGGCGTTTGCCTACGCCGCGGCCGGCGCCGGTGATGAGGACGCTTCTGTCACGAATGGTATCCACAGTGTGCACCGCCATTATAAGGCCGCGCAGGGGTTGATGCAGGTAGCTCGAAAGGACCAGCCGCTGATTCGCCAAAAGAATGTCGCCTGTCAAAGAATTGACCCCCGGACGCTTTTCAACCGCCTGATTTTAATGGTCTTGCGAGTGGGCTGAAAACTGCCCGGCAAATCGTCATGAACATCCATCCCCTTTCGGGAACCAACAGTCCTTACCTCCAATCTCTGCTCACCTCCGCATTGAGCGGCGCCACCTCGACCAGCGGGAGCACTGGCAGCACCGGCGGCGTCTCGTTCGGGAACCCGCAAGATTCCAACCAGCTTTCTCCCTTTGCCCTGTTGCTGAGTACCTTGCAGCAGCTTCAGCAGTCCAATCCGACGGAATACCAGCAAGTCACGCAGCAGATCGCGACCAACCTGCAAAGCGCCGCCAAGACTGCCACCGCGGACGGCAACACGGCGGCCGCGACCCAGCTCAACCAACTGGCCACGGACTTCACCACGGCCTCGCAAAGCGGACAGCTTCCCAACGTGCAGGATGTGTCTCAAGCGGTTTCGGGCGGCCACCACCACCATGGGCACCATGGCCACCACGGTGGCGCATCGTCCCTCGATTCCGCGTCCAGTTCCAGCAGTTCCGATTCCACGACTGGCACTAGTTCAAGCTCAAGCAGCAACTTTACCACGGATTTGCTGGCGCAATTTCTGAGCAGTTCCGGCGCCGGTTTGTCGAATCGGAATAATGCGCTGAACCCGATGGCGATCATCATGAATACGCTGTCGAACGCCGGCCTCACCACCAATAGCTGACTTGTGGGGCGGGCGCCCCCGCCCGCGCTCCGCCCGCGCCGGACCCCCCTGGTCCGGCTCTCCTCGGACGGCAATGGGCCTCTGAGCCCCGGCGCTACTGTTTGCCCAGCGAATCCTGGCGCGCTTTGATGTAGCGCTCGGTGTTGGGGATATCCTTATTCCATTGCGGCGTTTCGAGGCTGTCGGCCACGCGGAAGACGGCTAGCGCCACGGTGAGGTCCACCTTGGCGAGGTTGTCGTAATCCAACTTGGGCCATTCGTCGCCGGGCTTGTGGTAATCCGGGAAGACGTAGCCTACCGAAAGCGTGTGCGCCGGAACGCCGGCATCGGCCAGCGCCTGGTTGTCGCTCGCCGCGAAGTACCTGACGTTGAGCTGCTCGTTCTTCACCACTTGAAGGCCGGTGGCTTCGCCGGCTTTGCGAACAGCGTCGGTGAGAGTGGAGAAGTCGTAGCCGGTCACGTTGACCAGGCCGACGCTCGAGCCGCCATCCACGTCGGTGCGGCCTAATTGTTCCAGGTTGAGATCGGCCACGGTCTTGGCCAGCGGGAAAACCGGGTGCGCGCCATAGTAGCGCGAGCCCACCAGGCCGAGTTCTTCGCCGAAGAAAGTCATGAAGACAATAGAGCGTTTGGGGCGCATGGGTTGCGCGGCGAGCGCATTGGCGATTTCGATCACCGATGCTGTGCCGCTGCCGTCGTCATTGGCGCCGTTGTAGATGTGGTCGCCTTCGCCGGTCCCGCGCACGCCCAGGTGATCGTAATGGGCGGTCACCAGCACGTAGGTATCGCGCAGCGCGGGGTCGGAGCCGCGCAGCACTCCCACCACGTTGTGCAGCTTCATCGGGACCACTGTGGGCGGCGGAATGTGGACCGAAACCGTAGCGTCCGTAGGGCCGGGTTTTCCGGAGCCGAGCGCGGCGCGTACGGCATCATCCCAGACCAGCAGCACGGGCGTGGAAGACGAGGGCGACATCTCGCGCAGACGCGCGGTCATATTGGTTGGCTGGCCGCCCGCGCGCAACAGCACCACCAGCGCCGGCTGCAACCGGGCGGCGATCGCCGGGAGCTGGCGGGTGACGATCATGGGATTCGAACCCTCGGCGAAATCGAGGACCAGCACTTTGCCGCGCACCTGCTCGACGGTGAGCGCGGTGAGGGCCGCGGAATCCGTTCCCATCACTTTGAGCATCGGCGAGCGGCTGAAATCGGCCGCGCCGGCCTGTTGCAGGGCCATCGATTCCTTGTGCGCTTTGACGGTGTTGCCGCCGGTCTCAAGGGTGAATTCCATGCCCTCCACGTTGGGGGTCACGTTGCCATAGAGAGCCGTTTGAAAATAGCCGTCGTCGCCGGCGGGTTCGAGGCCGGCGCGGCGGAACTGCGCGGCAATGTATTCGGCCGCGATATCCAGACCGGGCGAAGGCGTGCCTCTGCCCAGGAGCAGATCGGAAGCCAGGAAGGAGACATCGGCCTTCAGACCGTTGGGCGTCAGACGGCTGGAGATCTGCTGTACGGTCGGCTCCGTCTGCGCGGCGGCGACGGTGGCCAACAGGGCCACAGCCGCGGTGGCAAGAAACTTTCTCATTGGTAGATTATGGCGCGGTTTCAGCGTTTTAGCACCGACCCGTTTCCATCAACCCCCTTTCAAACCGTGCTTGCGGTTTTCCCGCACACGGCTTAACGATGATCTTCTTGGTGTGGCGTG